>Ga0207800_1000030_pt1 | contig 70911 bp, 50 predicted proteins | sample LuqExpMetageno11_FD_187769 | JGI IMG/M metagenome (GOLD analysis project Ga0207800, IMG submission 187769) | Tropical forest soil microbial communities from Luquillo Experimental Forest, Puerto Rico - Sample 11 (SPAdes) | ecosystem: Environmental > Terrestrial > Soil > Tropical forest ... | reverse complement strand
TATAAAGAAAAGGATAATATATGGTCTGCACCCACGACCGGCCCTGCGGTTCGGTCATTATTGGCGCTATAGTATTGATAAGCTGCGCCAGGCAGGCTATTTTTACAGTATCCGAATTGTTGATGAGGGTGATCAGCATGCTGCCGACCAGCAAGGCATCGGTAAAGTCATAAACCTCTTCTTCGATTGGACGGGCATTGATCTATGAGGCTCTTTGTACCCGTGGGTAATCAGTAGATCGCTATAGTAGGTGCCTCCGGGAAAATTGCAGTACTCAAGCAGATTGACCGCATCCTCTGCCCCCCTGGTGCCAAGATTGACAGCCAGCATTGGTTTTGCGCCGACCAGCTTGAGAAAATCCATAAACTCGTTCGTACCTACCTGATTGGGCTCCATGGCAAACCAGGCCAATTCCGGCCGGATCGGCCGGGAGTCCTTCGGACCGACACCATCTTCCCAACGGTAGCCCGAAACAAAGTTTCATAATACTCCCTCAAGTTTATTATTCTCTATGCGGCGGGCATCAGGTCGATTCACGTTCAATTACGGAACAGGCAAGCATCAGTTTCTGTCCACACGGAATATGGTTTCCGGCAAGCATATCCAGAAGAAGGTGAGTGGCTGTTTGCCCAATCTCGAATAATGGCAGCGACACTGTGGTCAGAGTCGGGCGGCATACCGTACTGATTTCCCGGTTGTCGAAACCGATCAGGGCAAGGTCCTTCCCGACCTGTATGCCATTTTTATTACAATAGTCGATAACGCCTGTCGCCATTAAGTCGTTGTGTGCAAATACGGCTGTAACACCGGACTTTATCAGTTTGTCGGCCAATTCAAATCCTTTATCCCGCTCCCAATCGCCATGCAGGGTGAAATTGGGGTTATACGGTATCTTGCTGGCATAAAGCGCTTCCTGGTAACCAAGGATACGGTTGGCGGCGTGCATGCTTCCATTCGGACCCGCAATCACCCCAATGTCGCGGTGTCCCTTTTCTATTAACAGCTGAGTGGCTTCAAAAGCCGCCTTTTGATCGTCATACATCACCGAAGGTATATTGGGGTCGGTGCTGTAGCAATAGGCATACACAAAAGGAATCTCTTTGCTGATATGCAGCGGGGTAACGGCACGGTTGTGGTAGCCTATGTAGACAATACCGTCCACCTGCTTTGAAAGCATTGTATCCACCAGAGAATCAACAAGCCCGGTACACTCCCTGGGATCCAGCTGATTTCCGAAACGCTTGTTGAAACGCAGATTGCCCAATATGTAATGGTAACCGTTGCTTTCACAATATGCGTCGATACCGTCTACGATATCAGGGGTATTGAATACGGTCAGATCTTCCGTGATAACACCCAGCGTACGGCTTTGCCCTTTTTTGAGGCTGCGTGCCGTCAGGTTGGGACGATAATTCAAGTCGCGTACGACGGCCATTACATTATCGATCGTTTCCTTGCTGACGCCGCGTTGGCCGTTCAAAACCTTGGAAACCGTTGCAATCGATACGTTGGCCTTTTCAGATATTTCACGTATAGTTACCATTTTATTCCTTCTTTCATAGAACCTATCAAAACAATAGCACAAAAACGTTTAACACACAAGACGGGAATTAGGCGCAGAATACATTAAATTTACAAAATTACTGAGTGCATGTCAATTTAGAAGCATATTTAGGATAACGTTCAATATGTATGATCTGCACAAAAAGGATACTAATAATGTATATAAATATAACAATTTTGCATAAATTGTAGATAAATAATTGTCAAAACGCATCTTTACAAACAGGTATTTTCGTATTATAGTTAAATTATTTGTAAACGTTTACCATCATAAGTGTACATTGCAAAGGAGTATTGTATGTTTTCAACTGCAGAACTTCCTGATCTCAGTAAGATAAAAATAAACGATCCCCTGTGGAGCAAATACACCAATATGGTTGCCGATGTCATCATCCCTTACCAATGGGATATACTGAACGACCGTATACCGGACGCCGAACCTTCTCATTGTCTCGATAACTTCCGCATAGCCGCCGGGGAGATGAAGGGAGAACACAAGGGAGTCGTATTCATCGATACGGATGTTTATAAATGGTTGGAATCAGTGGCATATTCTATTCACAATGGTTTAGGAACACGCTTTGAGTCCGTTGCAGACGACGTTATCGGTTTGATTGGCCGTGCACAGCAAAGTGACGGTTACCTGAACACATATTATACGATCGCCGAACCGAACTCTCGTTGGAGCAATCTTGTTGAAGGGCATGAATTGTACAGTGCCGGCCATCTTATAGAAGCTGCAGTCGCCTATTATGAGGCTACCGGCAAGGGAAAACTGCTGAAGGTCGCGCGCCGATTCGCTGATCTGATCTGCAAGGTATTTGGTCCGGAAGAAAACCAGATGAAAGGATATCCCGGGCATCAGGAAATAGAGCTGGCATTGGTTAAATTATACCGCTGTACCGGTGAAAAAAGGTATCTGTCATGCGCAAAATTCTTTATTGAGGAACGCGGCAAGACCCCGAGTTATTTTGATGCGGAGATAAAGAAACGCAACGGCCGCATGTTGTTCCCGGAATTAAGGGGTTACAGATTGATCTATTCCCAATCGCATATGCCCGTCAGAGAACAGCGGACGGCTGAGGGACATGCGGTAAGGGCAACATACATGTATTGCGCCATGTCGGATATTGCTTCGGAATATGGAGATCAAGAATTGCTTGACGTATGCAGGGCCTTGTGGCAGAACATAACGCAGCGGCGCATGTACATAACGGGAGGTATCGGGTCTTCAGGCGTTTTTGAGCGCTTTACGACAGACTACCATCTTCCGAACGATTCAGCATATTGTGAAACCTGCGCATCCATAGGACTTGCGCTTTTCGGACGCAGGCTTTCGTTGATCGAGCGGGATGCCGGATATTACGACGTGGTTGAGCGTGCTTTGTACAATACGGTGTTGGCCGGCATCGGCGTGGAAGGTGACCGGTATTTTTACGTAAATCCTCTTGAGGTAAAGCCTGAGGCATGCATGGAGGCAACATCACTCAGCCATGTCAAACCGGTGCGCCAGCGTTGGTTCACTGTGGCGTGCTGCCCTACCAACATAGCGCGGACACTCGCCTCGCTGGGCCGATACATCTATTCCCAGGATAAAAAATCCGTCTATATCAACATGTTTATTTCATCCTCCTTCGACGCAGCCATTGCAGGCAGGAAGGCTGAGATCGCCATGGAAGCCGACCTGATGGGCAGCGGCGAAGTAACGGTTACCATAAAAGCATTGGAATGTTCTGATTTCAACATTGCGATCCGTATACCGGAATATGCTGTAACGCCGGATTTCTTTATAAACAATACACGGTTTCAGCCGAATGTCGAGAAGGGCTATGCCATTATTCCATGCAGTAATTCGGATATTTTTGTAATAAAAATCAATCTGCACGTCAAACCCAGATGGATCATGGCGGATCCTTTGGTTTGGAAGAATGCGGGCAAGGTTGCTCTGACGAAGGGACCGTTCGTATACTGCCTTGAGGAAACCGATAACGGCGGAAATCTCGCATCGGTGTTTGCAAACACCGACGAGGAAGTAGAGGAGAATTTCGATATCGGTCTGCCCGGAGGTTTGCCGGCCCTGGTCTACAAGGGAAACCGGTTATCCCGCCGCGGCTGCGATGGAATCAGGTTGTACAGCGATGCACATTTCGAAATGGAGCCCACCGCATTGATAGCTGTCCCATACTGTGTGTGGGGAAACCGGACGCCCGGTGAGATGCTTGTCTGGCAAAAAGCAATAATGAGGTGATTTCCAGTTCTTGGTTTATACTCAACGTCAGTTGTTGTATAATAAAAAATACAAGTAAAGGAAGTGTTAGATTTGGAGAGAACGAGAAAAATCCTGGTTATTTTGCTATGTGCTCTGATGATTCTTGGTGTAGCCGGCTGTGGCGCAACCGGTACACAGGGAGGCGCCCCATCCCAGAGTACAGCGTCTTCACAGGAAGCGACCCCGGCTTCTACCCAAGAAGCGACCCCTGCACAAAGTTCCGGAGAAAAGGTCAATATCACCTATGCTTGCTGGGGCACCATTGAAGAAAATAAAGCGGTGCAAGATGCACTTGACAAGTTCAATGCATCCCAGGACAAGACCAAGGTGGAGCTCAAGCTGATCCCCTGGGAAGGCTATGTGGCCTCGCTTAACACAATGGCTGCCGCGAACAATCTGCCTGACACTGCGAATATGCAGGAACCTATGGTTATGGATTGGGTAAAGCAGGGCATGCTTGCTGATATCAGCGACATGTATGCCGGCAGCGACTCCAAGCCACTGGACTGCATTACGTACAAGGCCGATGGCAAGCCTGTCGCCTACGGCGTTGCTGCCGAGACAGTAGTGATGTATTACAACAAAAGCATGTTTGATAAAGCAGGCGTAGCTTATCCCCCGTCTACCCTTGACAAGGCCTGGACATGGGACGAATTCGTCGCCAACGCCAAGAAGCTGACCCTTGACAAGAACGGCAAGCACCCCGACGAAGCGGGATTTGACGCACAGAACATCACACAGTACGGATGCCTGGTAGAAAACCTGGCGTGGCAGCTTGAATGGCCCATCCTCTCCAACGGCGGCGGCTTCTACTCCGCCGACGGCTCCAAAGTCACCATCGGTGACCCCGCAGCTACCGAGGCCATCCAGAAAGTCGCCGACCTTTACCTGAAGGACCATGTCGCCCCCTTGTCTATCGGCAGCACCGATGACGGCGTGCAGCGCGGGCTTATCGCCGGGACCGTCGCCATGACGACGAACGGCACATGGAACGTAGGCACCTGCCTTAATACGGCAAAGGAGCAAGGCCTGAACTACGGTATAGCAGTACTCCCCAAAATGAAGCAGTCTGCGACGCTGGCCACCGCCGGTACCAACGTCGTATTCAATCAGTCCAAGCATCAGAAGGAAGCCATAGAGTGGATCAAGTGGTATGCCAATATTGATAACGGCTGGCCGCTTATCTCAGCGGGCATATGGCCGCCGATATTCGAGAACTACTATACTGATGAGACCCTCACGCACAAATGGCTTGACAACCCCAATTTCCCGCCGTACGCCGACTATAAGGCTGCAGCAGTGGATCCCATGCTCGACAAGAATTACGTTCACTCCGCCTCCTGGTTCTATGTGAACCATGCGGCCGACTTCAACAACCTCCTGACTTCCATATTGGGTGATGTATGGTCAGGCAAGGCCACCGCACAGGATGTCATAACCAAGAACCTGGATAAATTCAACGCGATATTCAATGGCACAGCCAATTAATTTCCGCTCGCAGTCATGAAGGGCGTCCGTACTCGTGTCCGATGCGCGGGCGCCCCTATTCTCCTGTAGAGGTGCTATCATGATTAACGTAATTCAAAAGGCCCTATACACAAGAAGCATAAAGAGTACAAATATGGCAAGGCAAGAGAGCAGGGCTGCATACCTTTTCCTGATCCCAGCGTTCCTGGGCCTGGCCTTCATCACATACCTGCCGCTTGCGAGTGTATTCGGGCTAAGCCTGTTCAAATGGAATGCGTTGACGCCGCCGGTCTTTAACGGCTTCAACAATTATATCAGTCTGTTTACGAAGGATCCTTATTTCCTCGATTCAATCAAAGCCACGGTTTATTTTTCAGTGATCGCCGTGGTCGGCAGCCTGGTATATTCACTGGCCGTGGCGATGCTTCTGAACCGGAGGATACCCGCTCGCGGATTTTGGCGGGCGGTATTCTATGTGCCGTATGTCCTGCCCGGCGCAGCTGTATATATGGGCTGGTCGTTTCTATACGAAACGAATTTCGGCCTTTTCAATTACGTTCTCTCACAGCTGGGAATCCACAAGGTCCTGTTCCTGAGCGATTCCAGCAATGTCGTCCCTTCGCTGGCTCTCATATCCGTCTGGCTTAGCGGCAACCTTATTGTCATATTCCTGGCAGGGTTGCAAAATGTACCCAGGGTGTACATGGAGGCAGCGGAAATAGACGGTGCGAATGCCTGGCACAGGTTTATCCACGTGACGCTCCCGTGCATGTCGCCCATCATCCTGTACAACATTCTGATGAGCCTTGTCACAAACATGCAGATAGTGGTGCCCGCATTGACGCTGACCAACGGCGGTCCCGGGAACTCCTCCATGTTCATGACGTACCTCATGTATCGGTATGCCTTCCAGAGCAACCAGCTGGGATATGCCTGCGCCATATCGTTCGTGTTCTTTGTATTGATCGCAATCTTCACCATTATACTGTTTGCCACATCCAAGACCTGGACATTTTATGAAGGAGGCGACGATAGGAAATGAATAATATCAGGAGTAAAACGCGAAACAAACAGATTGTGGATATTTTATCGCTTACCGCCATCGTTATATTGGCTTTTGTCGCGTTGTTGCCCATCTGGTGGATATTCCGCTCGTCTCTGATGTCCAACGCCGAAATCTATAAGTTCCCGCCTCCGTTTTTCCCGCAGAACTGGCGGTTTTCCAATTACGGAAAGGCACTGGAGTACTTCAAGTTCTGGCAATATCTGAAAAACACGACGATCATCATCGTACCCTCGGTCATCGCCGGAACCCTGACCGCCACACTTTGCGGCTACTCATTTGCACGGCTGCGTTTCCGGGGGAAAAAATTCATATTCTCTCTTTGCGTGGGTTCGATGTTTCTTCCATCGATGGTTACGCTGATCCCTCTCTACACCATGTGGACACGCGGGCTTGGGCTGGGAAACACCTACTGGCCGCTGGTTCTCCCATATTTCTGCGGCGGCGGCGCTTTTAGCATCTTCCTGCTCCGACAGTTCATCATGTCTGTCCCGCGGGAACTGGATGAGGCAGCCAAAATCGATGGCGCAGGATATATGCGGATATTGGTGCAGATCATCGTGCCCGCCATCCGGCCTGCGATGATAGTAGTTGCACTGATTCTCTTTATCGGGTTGTGGAACGACTTGCTGCAACAGATGGTATATATCAATAAGCCCGAAAAATATACAATCGCCGTAGGTCTCACCATATTCAGAGGCGCTTACAAGTCGGACTGGTCAAACCTCATGGCCGCAACATGCATGACGTTTGCGCCGGGAGTCATCCTGTACCTCATTGGCCAAAAGTACTTTATTGAGGGCATCGTTATGACCGGTATGAAAAATTAGGTTAAAGCTGGCTTGCGGATCTGCTTACGGGCATAAAAGAAGCTGCCCACCTGACCCAGCCCCGCCAGCGCCCAGGTTACGGGATAGCAGGCAAACAGCATGACCTCTGTAGGATGCCAGGTGAAAAGCGTAGCCAGCCATACAATTCTCATCAGGCAGGCGCCAACCAGCGTGCAAAGCATAGGTATTATTGAATAGCCCATGCCACGGGTCAGGCCGGGATAAACGTTCATAATGCCGCATGTGAAGTATGCGACCATCATGATATTCATGCGCAGCATACCAAGTTCAATGACCTTCGGATCAGACGTATAAATACCCAGAAGCGGTCTGCCGAAGAGTATCGTCGCACCGCCCATTAGGATCCAGGTGGCAAATATCAATACCGTGCACACCTTTGCAACAGTGTCGATCCGATCATATTTTTTAGCGCCCATATTCTGTCCTGTAAAGGTGATAGCTGCATTGTAATATGCATTCATTGTGGTACCGATCAAGCTTTCGACATTGCCTGACGCTGAACTGGCCGCCACCATAATAGTGCCGAAGGAATTGACAGCCGCCTGTATCAGCACATTTGAAATGGAGAACAGTAAGCTCTGCAGTCCCGCTGGCACGCCGATCTTTAAAATATCTTTCAGCTTTTGGCTGTCAATACGCATCTGCCGGGGTATGAAGCGTATGGCTCCGTCGTACCTGTACAGGCAGATCATGATCAGCAGCACCGAAAGATACTCGGAAATGACCGTGGACCAAGCCACGCCTTCGACGCTCATGTGCAGCACGATCACGAAGAACAGGTCGAATATAACATGCACGATACCGGTAACAACAAGATAATACATGGGATGTCGGCTGTCGCCTACGGCACGCAGGATGGCAGCGCCAAAGTTGTACACCATGAGGGCAGGTATGCCGATAAAGTAGATTTTCATATAAAGTACAGACAGGTCAAGAATGTCCACCGGCGTTCCCATAAGAACCAGCAAAGGCTTACAAAGGACAAGGCCAAGAACCATGACAACCAGTCCGCTGATAATGCTGATGGCGATGGAAGTGTGAACTGACCGGCTCACGGCGTACAGCTGACCGGCGCCGTAATCTTGCGCCACAACGACGCTCGTACCTACCGACAAGCCCATAAACAAGTTGACGATAAGATTGATGAGAGCGCCTGTAGCGCCCACCGCAGCCAGTGCGCCGCTGCCTGAAAAATTCCCTACGACTACCATATCGGCAGTATTGAACAACAGCTGCAGGATATTCATAGCCATAATGGGCAGGGCAAATATCAATATACTACTGAACAACGGCCCGCTGCACATATCCATGTCACGGTTCCGTAAGTACATCAGGTCATCGCTTCCTTTGGATTCATTGTTAATTATCATAACATATGAGCGGGAACATTTATACTCATTTGTGGGGCTTATTTTAAAGCACTCACATATTCAATCTGACTTCTTTGTAATATAATATAAATATCGTTCCGGAAGAATTGGAGCAATTGTTATGTCAAAGGTCGCATTAATACGATGCAATACTTATAACTATAATGAAGTGAAAGAAGCAGTCACTAAAGGCATTGATTTACTTGGCGGTCCTTCTGTTTTTACAAAGGCCGGTGAAAAAATTCTTCTAAAGCCAAACTGGATCATGGCCGTAGCTCCTGAAAAAGCTGCAACTACACATCCCATGGTTTTCAAGGCCGTGGCTGAGATTTTTAAGAATACAGGCGTTAAGCTGTCTTATGGAGACTCCCCCGGATTCAGTTCTCCCGAAAATGCAGCAAAAAAGACAGGCTGTGCAGATGTGGCAAGAGATCTGGGCATTTCCCTGGCCGATTTCAGCAATGGGAAGGAAGTGGCTTTCCATGAAGCGATTCAGAACAAGAAATTGACCATTGCCAACGGAGTCCTGGAAAGCGATGGTCTGATCAGTCTGCCTAAATTGAAGACTCATGGCTTCCTGAAGCTTACCGGTTCAATAAAAAACCAGTTCGGTTGTGTTCCGGGGATGCTGAAGGGCGAATTTCATGTAAAGCTCCCCAATCCGTCCGATTTCGCAAAAATGCTTGTGGATATCAATTCTTATATCAAGCCCCGGCTTTTCATTATGGACGGAATTATTGGCATGGAAGGCAACGGTCCTATGAACGGTGATCCCGTGAAAATGGGGCTGCTTATGTTTTCAGCAGATCCTGTGGCGCTGGACGCTACAGTTTGCAGGATAATCGGCGTCGATCCGGAGTATTCCCTCACCGTGAAATTCGGCAAGGAAGTCGGTCTTGGTACTTATTCCGAGTCTGAGATCGAGCTGGTCGGGGATCCTGTCGTTAGCTTTAAAAACCTGAAATTTAAAGTGGACAGGGAGCCGATAAAAAGCCTGAAGATCGGCGGAGGTTTTGTTAAGCTGATAAATAACGCAATCGTTCCAAAGCCGTATATTGTTAAGGAAAAATGCAAAAAGTGCGGCGTTTGCGTCAAAATGTGCCCTGTCGATCCGAAGGCAGTGGACTGGAACGACAATAACAGGGATAACCCTCCGTCCCATAAATATAGCCGGTGCATTCGTTGTTACTGTTGTCAGGAGTTGTGCCCCGAAGGCGCCATCGAGATCAAAAAGCCCCTTGTAAGAAAACTACTGGGAAAGAAAAAATAAGAAGATAACTCCTCCTAAAAATCATAAAATCGTGAGGGATTCTCTGCCAAAATGCTTTGCATTTGTGTCATGGATAATCCGTGCTCAAGGCAGTACGGGACAAACTCCTTAAACAATGCACAATAGCGCTCGATACCATTTTCCCTATCGCTTTCTTCCCCCATATCATAGTCCTGTGACAATAATACCTGATGGCTATAGCCGTGTGTAAAGGCATGCTGAAGCAAGTTCAATCGATCAGCATAAGTCCCTTCTTTGATACAATCGAAACCCACCCAATAGCCCCTTTGCGTCACGGCTAAAATCGTCCTGAGATTGCCTTCATGATCTGCATGGGCCCAGACAAATTTATGAGGCGGCACCTTCATCTCATGCAGGATCGACATTACCTCCTCCATTCGTTCAGCCTCCATCACATGACAATGGATGGGGAGACCTGTCGCCCGGGAGGCCAGGGCAGCTGCTCTGAGCATAGCACGATCCACCTCGCTTACCTTCCCACGGTCAAAAAGCAGCTTGATAAAACCCGGCTTGATTTTGACACCCCCGATGACATCCATCCCTTCTTCAAAGTCCTCGATCCATCTGCTTGCCAAATGTGTGTCAAATACATCCTTGAAAACCCAATATGTATACTTTGGAATATTCATGCCCGTACAAGGAATGATCTTTATTCCTGAAGCCTTTGAAAGCTCATAAAGCAGCTTCAAATTTTGTCCACCCAGAGGCGGAGAGGCTTCCACTACGGCATCACAGCCCGATGCCTTTAACGCCTTTACAATAGGCAGCACTTTCTCTGCAATTATTTGATTATGCTGCTCATCATACTTTCTGTTAAAATACATGCCGCTGGCCAGATCCTCATCATTCTCCCAATTAAAGTGCTCGTGCGCCAGCATCATGCCGATATCCACCCTATCCACAGGGCCAGTTACCGTATAGATCATGTTGACCTCCAAAAAATATTTTACGATTATCTTCATTTTATCGCTAAACCCTTGTTTTATAAAGTCAATTTGATCACAAATATGCATTGACCTCATTTGAGCCGTTGATCGATCTGATAAAAGTCTTTCCATGGATCATTGCCGCCGATCCTCATCAGCGCATCTGCCATACCGATGCCGCCGGGAGCCACCGTGTCAAGTTCTTCCCACGTTATGGGCATGGACACGCGAGCTCCTTTTCGCGCTCTTATGGAGTAAGGGGCGATACTCGTGGCGCCTCTGCCGTTCCGGATCCAATCGATGAATATCCTGTCTTTCCGCCTATCCTTTCTGACATTGCTCGTATAGCGGTCAGGCCACTTCTGTTCCATGAGCTCGGCAATATGCCTGGCAAAATCGTGAAACGCATCCCACCCAACTGATGGTTTTAAAGGTACGACCACATGATACCCCTTGCCTCCGCTGGTCTTGAGATACGAGACCAATGATAGCTGATCAAGAAGACTTTTAGTGTCTTTCACACCCTGGCGCACCTGCTCCAGCTCCATTCCCTCATCCGGATCCAGGTCAAACACCATCATATCGGGCTTCTCCAAATCGTCCACACAACTTCCCCAGGTATGAAATTCCAGCGTGCCCATCTGTGCTTCAGATATGAGTCCGGAAGCACTCTCTATATAGAAGTAGTCTTCCTTTTCTCCGCTGCCGGTCGTGATTGGCAGCGTGACGATCCCTTCGCTATCCGGACCGGGATGCTTTTTGAAAAAGCAGGATTCAGATATTCCCTTAGGGCAGCGTACGATGCTGAGTATCCTGTTACCCACATATGGCAGCATGCGCTCCGACACCTTTTCATAATACCGGACTACATCGGCTTTTTTGATTTCAGGATCTTCAAATATCACCTTGTCCGGGCTTGTGATCCTTATTCCTTTGATAACAATGCTGTTGCCTTTTGCTTTCATAGGTTTTTCTTCCAACCGTTTATCAACTTTCATTTTATCCTCTTCCGGTTTTTCCTCTTTCGGTTTTTTATCTTCCCGTTTCAAATCCGACCGCGATATCTCATCTGCCTGGATTTTATCATCCACGTCTTCCCTTTTTACGTCCCGGGAATCCTTATCCGTCCGCAGGCCCTTGAAGCTCGCCTGCCTCAAAAGATTATCCCCGGTCCATTCCGCAAATTTGATTTCCGTGACCAGTTCAGGTTTAAGCCAGGTTATTTTTTCATTTTTCTTTGGCTTCGGGGCCCATTTAAAAGGAGATGTTTCTCGCTTTGTACCTTCAAATTTTTGCTCAAGCTCTCTCGTGCTCCGTGAATCCAGGCCCGTTCCGGCACGTCCGGCATAGACCAGTTCCTTTCCTTCATAAATGCCAAGCAGAAGCGAGCTTACCCCACTCGTTTTTTTATCCGAGAGTGTATACCCTCCAATGACAAATTCCTGTCTCGTATCGCATTTCAGCTTGATCCAGTCGCCGCTTCTCGTTCCGCTGTACACGGAATCAGCTTTTTTTCCTACTATCCCCTCCAGATTTGCTTCACAGGCTGCCAGGAAGGTAGCCTTTCCATTTCCTCTGATGTGTTTGCTGAAGTGGAGGTTTCCAGGCGAATCCTTCATAAGCGCTTCAAGCGTTTCTTTTCTGTCGATCAGTCGGCGTCCTCTCAAGTCCTCTCCGTCCAATGCCAGAAGATCAAAGACGATATAGGTGAGATTTTTACTCCCGGGATTTCTCATATAGTTCTGAAGGGCCTGGAAATCCGGCTTGCCTTCCGCATCCGTCACCACCATTTCCCCATCCAGAACCATCGCCCTTCCGGCAGCCCAATCGGTGAGGGAATATGCGATATCCTGGAATTGCTTCGTATAGTCGTTGCCATTTCTGGTTATGAGCCGGACATTGTTGCCCTCCAGATACGCAAGGATCCTGTAGCCGTCATACTTCACCTCATATAGCCAATCCTCACCCTCGGAGACCTTATTTACCAGTTTGGCAAGCTGCACATCTGATTTATTGAACGGATTTATCAAGGCATTTATTTTCTCGTCCTCCCCTGCTTCTATTTCCGGCATGGTGCGTCCGGTCCTGACACTGGTGGTAAACCCGGATATCCCGTCAGAGGGCTTGGCGTAATCATCTTTTTCTTTCAACAAAAGCCAGTTGTTCTCTGCCTTTTCCTTTTCTGTTTTTGCTTTCAGCCGGACCAGGGCCCATTTTCCCTTTAGTCTTCTTCCTTTAAGCATAAACTTGAGCGAGCTCTTGTTAAGTCCTTCGTCCACATCCGACTGAGGTTCCCAGAAGCCTTCATCCCAAAGCATCACTACCCCGCCGCCATACTCCCCCTTTGGGATCGTCCCCTCGAAGTTCCTGTATTCCAGAGGATGATCTTCCACTTGTACGGCGAGCCTCTTGTCACGCGCATCGTAGGATGGTCCCTTGGGTACTGCCCAGCTTAAAAGGGCCCCGTCCCATTCGAGACGAAAATCGTAGTGATCCCTGCTGGCCATATGGTGCTGGACGACAAACCTCAGGCGCTTCTCCGGCTCTTCAGGCTCTCTGGGCTTTTCCGGTATTCCTTCGGGCTTACTCGGTTTATCCGTTATGCCTCCAGGCTCGCCCGGTTTATCCGTTATGCCTCCAGGTTCGCCGGTCTTTTCAAGATTCCTTTTACGCTTATATTCTTCCAATTCTTTAGCCATATCGTTACTCGCCTTTTTCGAAATTGCCCTAAATTTAATAGGTCCAATAACTTTTATCTTTTATCGAACAGGTGGAAACAAACCCACCTTTGTCCTATATTATTGATGTTACTTAGGTTTTGAAGATTTGATAAGAATTATAAGCAGCACAATGAACCACACCCCAAATGTTAGTTTTGTGCTAACTTCTTGGGGTGCAGTTCAAAGTGTCCGACTCGTTATTAAGTGGAGCGTCGTCTCAAGTATTGACTGCTGTATCTGAATTGTTTGGCTCTTCTGGTTTTTCAACAGGTTTGCCTGTAATCAATGATGTTTTCAAAACCTCCATCATGTGCAGGCTTTCCTCACGCCGTTTCCTGTTTTCCGTCTGGAGTGATTCCATTTCTTTCATTCCGAAGATTATGGTATTGTAGGATTCTATCAGAGTATTCATATTTACGGCACTGTTTTGATTCATTGCGATAGTTGCTTTCGTATTCTCCACTATATTTTGCGCGTTTTGCTTCAGCAGTTTGTTTGTGCTTTCATCCAGGGCAGCCATGGATCGCATTTGCAGCTTTTGCCTTTTAACGGTTATTGCCTGGATAATGCCCTGTTTGAACAAAGGCATGGTAATAACAAATGAACTGTTGATTTTCCTGATCAGATTGTAATTACCTTTCTGAATAAGCTTTATTTGCGGTGCTGATTGAATTGAAACTGCTTTTGCCATTTCAAGATCATATATTCTTTGTTCCAGAAGATCTTTCAGTTCCAGATATTTCCCCAGTTCTATCCTGGCCAGCCCATTTTCATCCTCTTCTGCCTGCCGGCTGAGACTTTCTATTTTTGTATCTACTACTTCTTCCATAAATCGTCTGCAGGCCTTTATGTATTGCTCAAGTTGCGTATACAACTCCGATAGCGTCGATCCTTGCAGAAAGATCACGCAGCATATATTCGTTACTCTTATGGCCGGAAAGCTTGACAAAAAGATTCGGAACATAAACAGTGTTGGGATTAGATATGTCAGAATTTCGCCAACCAGGATAATTTCGGTCAGACTAAAAATCCTACCTGTCGTTATTTTCTTTAACCAATTCTTCCATCTGCAGCTTGGTATCGGTAGATAATGCATCCTTCAGATAATTGCGATGTGCAGGTTGTTTCCCCTGTAATACTTGAGTGACTTTTTCTTCAGTCCGCGCAATTTCATCCTTCAACTCCCTGGCGGACAACAGGGCGCAGCCCGACCCCCTGATAATGATCTGCTGCAATCCATCCGATGTTGCTACGGTTATATCATATTTTTGCTGGTTATCATGGGCGAACTTTTCAATGTACTGATCCGCTGTCTGCGCCTCCCTGGTAAACACCACATGGATATTATCGTAGTCGAATATCTCCTCGGGATGCCCCTGCAGGCGGTAAGCGTCAAAGACGGCGATTATCTGGCATTTTCTAACGCCCTGATATTTACTGAGACGATCGAGCAGTTTCGATCGCGCGGCATCCATGCTGTCTTCCGCAAGCTCCTTCAGATCGGGCCACGCAAAAACAACATTATAGCCGTCAACAAGAAGGTATTCATCCTTGGCTTCTCTGGTTTCCCTGGCTGATCTCAATTTGCCGACATAGGCTTTTGGGCTGTAGTAAACTTCGGCATCTGCTTTTCGTCTTTGCCAGCCGGATTTTTTTCCCTGATTCGCATAATAGGTTTGTTTGAAGATCCTGTCGACTTCTTCCGGATCGAGCCAATTCTCCTCTGTATGCGAAGTCCTGTTTTCAGCCGTTTCTACCAATATATCCACCTTATTTTGAAAGCAGCTTTCAACATGCATGAAGTCCTTTACTCTATCCCAATCGACCAAAAAGCTGGCGCCATTGGCGCAAAATACCGAACCTGCCGGATTCGCCGCATCCCTTTCGGGATCATAACCCATCATTTCCATGACCTCTTCGGTATTGTGACAGGGTCCATACCCCTTCAAACTGCAAAAGAGCCTGCCAAGCCCTTTGGAATAGGCCGTTACATCTTTCTGGTAGTTACGCATGGTAACAACAGGGGCGCTTCCTGTAAGCACCGCCGTTTCGCCATCCGAGTGTGAAACATGGCATGTCCCATACATTTTCTCAATGTCGGTCATAGCACGGCCTACCATTTTCTCAGGCAGTTCCAGCTCAAAGGAATAGTACGGTTCCAGCAATATGGACCCGGCCTCCATTAAGCCTTGACGTACTGCACGATAGGTGGCTTCTCTGAAGTCGCCGCCTTCAGTGTGCTTTATATGCGCCCGGCCCGACACCAGGGTGATCGTCATATCCGTTATTGCCGACCCTGTGAGAACTCCTTTATGAACCTTTTCTTGCAGATGGGTCAGCACAAGATTTTTCCAGCTTTTTCCCAGGATATCGTCACTGCAATCCACTTTAAACCGAAGGCCGCTTCCGCGCTCTCCCGGTTCCAGCAACAGGTGGACCTCCGCGTAATGCCGCAGGGGCTCGAAGTGTCCTACTCCTTCGACAGTATCCGCAATCGTCTCTTTATAAACAATCCGGCCGGAATCGAAGGAAACCTCTATGCCAAACCTGCTTTGTATAATGCTTTGCAGTATCTCAATCTGCACCTCGCCCATGACTTGGATCTGGATCTCCTTGAGCAGCTCGTTCCAAACCACATGAAGCTCCGGATCCTCCTCCTCGAGCTGGCGCAGCTTCGGTATCATCACTCTCGGGTCGCAGCCCTCCGGGAGTATGATCTGGTAGGACAGTACCGGTTCCAGCACAGGCGCTATTGAAGCTTTTTCCGCTCCCAGACCTTCCCCCGGCTTTGTCTGGCTGAGACCCGTCACTGCGCATACTGAACCTGCCTCTGCCTCATTCGCCGCTTCGAATTTCTGTCCTGAATAGAATCGGATCTGATTGACCTTTTCTTCCCAGACCCCATTGGTTAAAACATCCCTTGCCTTCAGCCTTCCGCCGGTGATTTTCATATAGGTAAGACGGTTTCCCTGCTCGTCTCTGCCGATTTTGTATATTTTAGCCCCGAATTCATCCGGACAGGGCGGTATTCCGGCATGCCTCACCATATCCTGCATGAATGCCTCAACGCCTTCCAGCCTCAAAGCCGAACCGAAAAAGCACGGAAACACCTTCCGTTCCCTGATAGCTTCTCTGATCTGCGCTATACCGATTCGGCCTGTTTTCAGGTAGGCTTCCATCAGCACTTCATCGCACATGGCCAGCCGGTCGTTAAAGTCCTCCAACCCGTCTTGCCCAAATTCGATACATCCGTCGCCCAGCTGCTTTCTTAGTTCATTCATTATTTTTTCTTTATCAGTCCCGTTTTGGTCCATTTTATTGATGAACACAAAAACCGGTATCCGATATATGTCAAGCAAGCGCCATAAGGTTTTCGTATGCCCCTGTACGCCGTCAGCCCCGCTTATCACTAAAATGGCATAGTCCAACACCTGAAGCGTTCTCTCCATTTCAGTTGAAAAATCTACATGGCCGGGGGTATCCAATAAGGTGATCTGCGTATCAGCCACTTCAAACATTGCCTGTTTGGAGAAAATCGTTATCCCTCTTGCTCTTTCGAGTTCGTAGTTGTCCAAATAGGCGTCCTTATTGTCCACCCTACCCATTTTTCTGATTTTTCCGCTCAAATAAAGAAAGCTCTCCGATAGTGTTGTCTTACCCGCATCTACGTGTGCCAATATTCCTATTACCAATTTTTTCATATCCCGAACGAAATCCTTTACTGTCGATAGATATATCATACCAGTAAGTTCGAAATCTAACAAACTGTATGTTGTACCATATCGACTGGCTTGACCCGGCTGCCTGCAGACAGATTTTATGTAAAGAACGAAAAAGTACCGCTATTGTAATAATATCGGCACTTTTTTTCTACTCCAGGTTCCTGTTCGCTCAATAGATCCCTGTGATTTATCATTCCAACCTTGATGCAGCTGCGGTATCAAGGAAAACATAGCAGTTGGGATGCTTCTGAAGGATACTGGCCGGTACATGGTTGGTAATTTCCCCTTCAACTGCTTTTTTAACTATTTCGGCCTTATTGGCTCCGCTTGCTATAAGAATTACCGTCCTGGCCTCCATAAGGTTCTTCATGCCCAAGGTGATTCCCTTTTCCAGCTTCCTTTCCCGGCTGAAATACTTCTGCGCAACATTTTTTGTTATAGGGTTTAGTTCGGTAATATGTGAATACAACTCAAAGGAAACTCCCGGCTCATTAAGCCCTATATGCCCGTCCATTCCTATACCTACCAGCATAAGATCGATGGGACCGTTTGAGGCTAAAAAACTATCTACACGTTTGCATTCCTCAATCAAATCTTTAGCGCATGCATCAAAAAAAACTATTTTTTCCTCTTCTATTGCAAGTGGTTCAAAAAAGTTTTTGTACATGAAATACTTACAGCCGCCTTCATCTTCCCTGCCTAAACCTACCCATTCATCAAGCCCGACAAAAATGCAGCTTTTAAAATCGTTCCGGTTCTTTTTGCTTTCCTCGGCTAAAATGCGGAAAGTTCCTGCCGGTGTATCTCCGGCAGGGAAGCTAAGTATGGATTCCGGTTTTGCTCTGACGAAATCCTGTATAAACTTTGCGGTTGCTCCGGACATCTCATTATAAGAATCAAAAATACTGATATTCATCATTTCATCCCCTTATTACTATACATTTCCGTCGGTTATAAATTTCAGCGGATACCTCCCATATTTTTCAGCCAAAGGCACAAGCAGTTTCATTATTTCAGGGCTCACACCCGGAGAAACAGAACAAGCACTGCTTAGTATATATCCGCCGCCTTTGCCGCCATCCATTATCTTTTGCTTTACATAAGCCTCCAGGGATTCAGGCGTAGCTTTCATCAGGACGTTTACTGAATCCATATTGCCTTTTAAAAACACCCTGTCACCCACTCTTTTCTTCGCATCCGCTAGATCGCTGTCCCCAAGCGGAGCAGGATCCATGCACTCTATTCCATCGACGCCGTTTTCAACCATCAAGTCAAGCCTATCGCCTATTGAGCCACAGGTATGGACATACACGATAAAACCGGGTCTAAAGCTGTGAATGGCCTGTACTAGCTTTTTTTCATAAGGCAGAACGAACTCTTTGTAACAATCCCTGGATATGAATTTCCCGCCGGCAAAAGGCGAAGAAATACCAATGGCGTCAATACCTGTCAGGATTTGCGCTTTTGCAACAGCTATGCTTTTTTCCAGAAAGCGCTCAAGCAGGACATGGATTTTCTCCGGGCTTAATAAAAAGGACATCATAGTTTTCTCTATGCCCATATATTCGATCAGTTCAAACATTGGTGAATAAGTCTCGCCTATGACAGCATACATCCCCTTCGATCTTTTGATCGTAATCTTATATGCCTCTACCTTCCATTCAGGTACATCAAGGTCGATATGTACCTTGTCTACATCCAGGTCTTCTATTTCGGGAATTTCCACTTTATGTGCAGGATAAAATCTGGGGTCATCATTTACCGGACAGAAAACCCTGTCTCCATCCGGCATATAGCACATATCCCCTCCGTCGACTGCCTTTACCCGCATCTTTTTTCTAAAATCTTCAGATTCGTGAAATCCCACATCGATGAAAATACCGTCGAAATTATATTTTTCTCTCATTATCCAGAAGCCCTCGGCGAATGCTTCCGGATTGAAAACAAACTCACTGGGTCTGATCCCGCTGTTTAATAAAGTATGTCCCCAGCTTAACTGGCATAATACCGGCACCCTGTCGGGTTCCTTTCTATTCATTGCAGCTAATAACCTCTCCCTGCTGGTCATATCATCATCTCCTATATCATTTCTATACCATTCCTTATAGAGCATTGAGTTCTTATAAATTGTCAGGCATAGTTCCCATACATCTTCGCCGCTTCCACCATGGCAAAGATGTTCTCTTCGGGCGCATCGTGGGGGATATTGCATCCGGAACTGAGAATAAAACTGCTGTCAGGTTTTACGGCCTCTATCAGTTCTCTGCATTTCTCCAGTACAAGTTGAGACGTTTCTGAAGCAATAACTTTAGGGTCAACATTCCCCAAAATGCAAACCTTGTTACGAGTCTTTTTATAAACATCGCTGAAATGAATTTTGTAATCAAGTTCAAAACATTCGGCACCCGATAGAAGCATTTTGTCTATGATATTTGTGGTATTACCGCAAATATGCAGTGAAACAGGAATCCCGTCTTTCTTCAATTCCATTGCGACCTTTTGCTGATAAGGCAGCCCATATTTTTCATACATCTTTGGGGAAATAACATCGGGACTGCAATAAGCGTCGCCAAAACTAATAACGTGGGCGCCAACATCCTTTTGAGCCTTAGAGAAATCAATAATGCATTCGGAACAAAAGTCCAAAAGCTCATGTATTAATTCCGGCTCTTCTTCGAGCGCCAGATCCATCATGAAGTTTTCCGCGCCTCTTAATTCAGCTGCCAGACTTACCGGCCCCTGGTCTGCACCGCCTATAATAAATACACTTTTTCCGACTCTTTCGGCCAGCAAGCCGATAGACTTCACCCATTCCTTGAGCCGTCCATCCTTTAGAGGATTTGGCTTCTTAAGGTTTTTTACATCTTCGAGTCTTTTCAGCAAAGGCTCACAAACCACTGGCGCCTTATCACGCGAATATACTATTTCGCTCCCTATAGCTTCTGCCATGCAGGCCGTATCTGTATCGGTAAAAATACCGTCATAACCAAAATAACGTTGAGAATCCAACTGCGCGCAAAAAATATTCTCGCCTTTTTTTACATATTCAATATAGTCCATACCGGCATGTCGCATAGCCACGGAAGCTGACTCGGGTGCAACCGGTACCCTGTCAGGTTTCTTATGCTGCATTGCGCACATACATCTCTCTAATGAGTTCATACTTTAAACCTCCTTGCATTCTGATCGCCGATGGCAAGCCTGACAGCTCCTATAATTCCTGCATTACTTCCTAAGTGGGCTCTTTTAAGTTTCGGGGGAAACGGTACGCTTTTTTTGAGATATAATTCTATGTTGTCTATAAAATACCCGATATCGCTTGATACTCCCCCTCCGAAAACTATTACCTCGGGGTCAATTATTGCACATATATTGGCCAAAGCCTGTGAAAAATGTTCCAATGCTTCTTCCAGAACGCGTACAATGACCTTGTTTCCTTTTTTGTACTCGTCAAATATAATCCTGGTATCAATATTGAAGCTGTCGGCGTCCGAGTCTTCTATGAATCGGTCTTCCACTTCCCCACCGCTTGCAATCAGATTTGAAAATTCCTGCTTGACCATATCCGAAAGACCTTTGCCACTGAAAACATCCTCCAGTCCAAGCGGCTTTCCACTGTTCTCATTTTTCATAAGGCTGGTGGTATAGTATGCAATTTCTCCTGAAGCGTTATGTTCTCCTGAATATAGTCTACCGTTCAGTATCATTCCTAAGCTTAGCCCTGTGCCGATATTGACATAAACCATATTATTTACGTCGTTATAATGACCTGACAAATATTCTCCCAGTGCTGCGCACTTAACATCATTCATTATCCTCATATCTGCATCATAACGATTTCTGAAATGGGTTATCAGGTATTCTGCATTAAGCTCCTTAATATTTGTACACAGGCATACCCGTCCCTGATAATATGTGCCTGGCACGCCCATACCAATTGTTTTGAGCTTCCATTCCGATTGAGGAAATCTTTCCAAAGCTCTTTCGACAGTATCGATTATAAAGTTTTCGAACCTGTCATCAAATGTTATGTCACTTATTTGTTGAGTCTCGTCATAAATAATCCTGCCTTTTTCATTACAGCATGCAAGCCTTAGGTTGGTTCCTCCCACATCCAGGCCAATATATAAATTCTTCAATTTTTTCACTCCTTAACCTTTGACAGCTCCTGCCGTTATGCCCTGTATGAAATACTTTGAAAACGCGATATAGATCAATATTGGAGGCAGACAAGCAAGTGTAAGCGCTGAAAAAATTACACCCCAGTTGGTTGTATGCTGGCCGAAAAACAAGGCTACGCCAAGAGGAATTGTCTTTTGCATATCTGATCTTATGAATATCAACGGGAAGTAGAAATCGTTCCATATCGGCAGAAAATTATATATCACCACCGTCGCTATGGCTGGTTTGATAAGAGGCATCATTATCTGTGCATAAATTTGAAATTTTGAACAACCGTCAATCAATGCCGATTCCTCAATGGCTATAGGAATCTGTTTCATAAAGTTGGTTATTATCAATATTGAGATGGGTATGCTCATAGCAATATAAACGAAAATCAGTGAAAAAAGGTTGTCAAAAAGACCGAGAAATTTGACAATACCGAAAATATTCAGTACACCAAGACGAATCGGTATCATTATACCAGCCATAAAATAGAAATACACCTGACTCTTCCACTTGAATTTGTACCTCGTTAAGGCATATGACGCTAGAGATGACATCACTACAATGCAAATAATGGATACTACTGTAACAAAAATACTATTTTTATATAGCGCGAGAAAGTTCACCTTATGCCAAACTGCCGAAAAGTTGCTATAAACCGGATTCTTTGGTATAGAATACGGGTTTTTGAAAATATCCGCAGTTTTCTTAAACGGTATGATCAGCATTGTATATATCGGAAATAGCACGATAACTGTCTGAAGCAGCACAATAAAATATACTACAGGATTTTTAACTTTCCCTCCGGATTTACCCGATTTCATAGTAATTCCCTCTCATTATAAGTAATTTTCTACTTTGCGGTCATATATGATCCAGCCTATGACCCCTGCACTAATCACAACAAACATAAAGGCTGCAATAGCTGCACCCAGCCCCATATCCTGGGCCGAACCACCATATGATCCGAATGAGGTCCTGTAGAAAAAGGTTCCCAGTATATCAGTAGCGTAATTGGGTCCTGCCTGTGTCCCTTCCATGCCGTATACAAGTTCGAAAGTGCTGAAATCACCTACAAAGGTAAGAATGGTTACCATTCCGATAGTTGGAAGTATCATGGGAAGTGTAATATGCCTGAAGGTTTTCCGGTCATCACATCCATCGATCCTGGACGCTTCTATAACATCGTTCGATATTCCTTCTATGGCTGCAAGAAAAATTACTATAGGTATACCGATATATTGCCAGCAGTTCACTAATGCAATACACAAAAGCGCAGTCTTTCCATTCCCCAGCCAGGGAAAGAAAGCAATATCGCTTAAGTTCATAGCATTAAATATCTTATTTATTATTCCAAACTGAGGATTTAAAAGCAACGTAAATATGAAACCTACAATTATTATAGATAGTGTTGTTGGCATAAAAAAGATCGTTCTGAAAAAGCGTTTGAAATAGATATTCTTGCTGAGGAGGATTGCAAGTATAAGTCCAATCCCATTTTGGAACACCATAGATATAAAAAACCATATTACGTTGTTGGAGAGAGCATTCCACAATCTGTCATTGAACGGCTGAGCGCAAAACAGCTTTTGGTAGTTGGCCAGACCCACAAATGTCTTACCTCCTATACCCGTCCATTCAAAAAAACTTATTGGCAGCGAAGCTATTAACGGTACAAACATAAATACAGTATAAATAAGCAGTGCCGGTAATAAAAACAATGTGATTTCAAATTTATTACTTTTACTAAGCAAAGAACATTACCTCCGATCCCTGCGATTAAACGGCAAAACAGTAGTTGGAGAATATTGGAGCAGGCAACCGCTTAAAATCGCATAATACCTGCTCCAATAAACGACGGTTACATATTGACTTTTACTTTTTCAGAGGTCCATACCAGCTTGCCAAACCATCCTGGATGTGTTTGGCGGCCTGCTCGGGAGTCATTTTACCATTAAGCATATCGATGATGGCTTCGCCAGCCAAGTCTCCTGCGCCGGGTTGTTTGGACTGAACCTTTTCATAAGTCCAATAGATAGACCCGTTTGACGTATTGTCACCGACCGAAGCAAACCACTTATTCATCAAAGGATCGTCAAGGGTACCTGAATCAGGCATGGAACAGAACAAACCAGGAAGGAGCTTGTTCTGAAGCTGAGCACCCTTGGGAGATGCAAGCCACTTCAGGAAAGTCATGATTGCTTCCTGATTTTTTGAACTCTTGTTAACACCGTAGGCAAGAGCGGGCGTCATGCCTACATAGGCATTATCCCCCTCATTCTTCACAGGCGCCTGGAAGAAGTCTATCTTGATGTCAGGGTTCTGGGAAAGTATGTTGGCAGGAGCCCAGCTTCCTTCGGGAATGATGGCAGCCTGTCCATTGGCAAAATACTGCTGAGCTTCAAAATAGCCGAAAGATTCGTACCCCTTGGGGAAATATTCACTCATTTTCTTTATTGTTGACAAGTGTTCAATAAAGCCCGCGTTGCTGAAATCGTCCTTTCCTTCCAGCATAGCCTTTCTCCATGTCTCTCCCCCATAGAAGTTTGGTCCTATGTTGGCTGATACCAGTTCTATCAGTACCCAGGGCTCCTTTGAGCTGCCCGCTATAGCGGTTACGCCGTTTGCCTTAAGTGTATCACACACCTTGAAAAACTCGTCCCAGGTCTTTGGCGGCTTCAAGCCATACTGATCAAAGATCTCTGTATTATAGAGGAAACCGTTTGCCACCCAATTACCGGGCAAGCCATAGATTGTACCGTCGTCTGCGGTCCAGGCAGATAACTGTAACTTGCTTGTGTTGGCAATCTCTGGTACATCGTCAGATGTAAGTGGCTTCAGGTACCCTGCATCATATATGGCTTTACCAATATCAAAGGCTCTGATTCCCAACACATCATCAGCAGTACCGCTCTCCAGTTTCGTACGAAGCTGAGCGTCATACTCCATATCCTTGATTGGATTAAATACGACTTTTACTTCGGGATGATCCTTTTCAAACTCAGCTATAAGTTGGTTGTTAGGATCAATATCCTCCACTCTCCAACTTGTGTAGGAGATTTCTGTCGGTTTGGCAGAGTTGGCTGCAGATGTTGCCTGTTGGTCTGCGCCGCTGACAGCAGTTGTCCCATCGCCTGGATTTGATGTTGAAGAACCGCATCCGGCAAGTAAAGATACCGCAAACACTATTGCGAGGAATAATGCTGCCACATTTCCATGTTTTGTTTTCATGATGATCCCCCTTTTTATTTAATAATGGCTAACGAATATACTAATGCATACCTGTCGCCAATTATTTATAAAACGATTACATCTCATCAATAAGCATTTCATTCAATGCTTTTTCAGTCATAAGCGACGCCGTTCCAACTACACCAGGTTCGGGGCACTGCTGCAACTCACATTTCAGATTCATTATACTCAGCCTGCCCAGGTAATCATTCAGGACGTCCAGCAGATTCTGCCCTAATATTTCGGGAGCCATTCCTCCGATCACAACTCTGTCCATATCAAGAAATGTTGAAATATTGGTTACCGTCAATGCTAATACACCGGCTGCTTCCTGAAATATTTCCGAGGCTCTTGCTTTATCTGCAGCCTGATTACCTTCCAAAATTGTTTTGATGTTCACACGGCTTTCCAGCCAACCCGCTTTGGATTTAAGTATTTGATCTCCTTTATCATAGACCATATACCCGATTTCACCGGCAAAGCCATGCGCTCCTCTGCGAAGTGTCCCTTCAAGTATTATGCCGGCGCCAAGGCCTGTGCCCATTGAAATAAAAACCATATCTTGATCTTTATCAAGCTTTCTATGCACATACTCACCTATAGCTGCAGAGTTCACGTCATTCTCAATGATCACCGGTAAATTGATTTTTTTCGATAATGTAGCCAGCATTGACGAATAATTGGTTTTCTCAAATATTTTTACTAAAGGAGCTACATCAATAGTCTGGTTTTTGGAGTCCACGACACACGGTACCCCAAGGCCTACACCCAGTATCTTTCTCCTTTCGATACCTGACTCTGAAATTATCATGTCTATGTATGATTCAAGCTTTTTGTTTACAATATAATTAAAATCCGGCTTTACTGTAAACCTCTTAAAATATTTGATTTGCCCTAGAAGATCGACCAATCCAATCTTAAGGAAATCGCCTTCAAATTCGATTCCGATCGAAAAAGCAGCCTCAGAGTTGAACCTTAGCATTTGAGGTTTTCTTCCCAGCGCAGTAGAACCTTCCCCCACCGGAATAAGAAAATCATTGTCCGTAAAATAATTGACTATCTTTATCACTGTAGGCGAACTTATTCCTGTCTTCCTACTGATTTCAGCTTTTGATATCTCCCCCGAAGATGAAATTAAGCGATAAACTGTTTTTCTATTTAAATCTTTTAGGTCGCTGGCTAGATATGGCTTCAAATTACCCTCCAAAGCTAATAGGAGTTACTATTTATATTAATTAAGTAGCTTACTTAATTAATATTATAGGAGCCATACAAATTTAAGTCAACTATTCTCGAAAAATAATTTGGGTAGATAAAAGTATGCTTCTATGAGTGTAGATGCACTTGCTAAAAAAAAGCAATACGCCGCAAGGAATCTTTGCGGCGTATTATCTTCAGCTAAACCTAAAAGATCAGTTTTGCGACAGTTACGATATCTGCAATATCAATTTCATTGTTCTTGTTGAAGTCAAAGAACTTGGCTTTTGTCCAAAGCGCATTTCCCTTCTTCACGCCGAACATGTCGATGACGTTGGAGAGGTCAAGCAATGTTACCTTGCCGTCGCCATCCGTATCGCCCAGGTTGCCGCCGGTTGTGAAGTCGGTCGAACCGGAAGCCGCCATTACATACTTGTTCCCTGCAGAATTTTTATAAACGAAATTTGCGGTTGCCGATATTGAATTATCTGCATTCTGGGTTTCTACATCTTCCCTGGCTCTGAATCGGAGACTTACAAGGTTCTTTGCATTATAATCGGGTATCATTATTGTTAATTTGATATTTCCAGCTCCTGCATCGCTGGTAAGGTAGGTCACGCCTTCTATGTAGGAATCCTGTGAAGGATCTGCGCCGAGGTTGCCGGCATATTCGAATTTAGCCGGGTCATAATTGAGTACGAAACTGACTGCATTGGTGGTGGTCGCCTGCGGGAAGGAGGCCTTTACGTCGAAATATTCTCCCTTTTTGACCAGGTTTGCAGTGGTTGTAACATCCAGCGGCAGCGAACGTGGGCTAATACCTTGCTGCATCAGATAGTTAGCCGGGTCAATAACCGCGTAGTAAGCCTGTTTCGGAGCGAACATGCCGTCGAACAGCACCGGGCTGTACGTATTTCGCCAGCTCTGAGAGTCGGCCTTGCCCCATACGGTTATGCGCTGGATGTGCTCAGCGTAAGCTTTGTAGATTTCAAACAATTGGGCATAATAGGTAGCCTGCTTTGTCTGATCAAGCGCCGGGGGCGTTTTGCCGTAAGCGCCATAGCAGACATCAAGCTCGGTCACGCTGATCGTCAATCCAGCCTGGATGAAGCGTTGAATGGAAGCTTCCACCTGGGATACATCAAAACTATCTGTGAAATAGTGGGACTGCATGCCCACACCTTCGATAAGCTTGCGGCTTTTATCGGTGTTGCGCAGGTCGTTCAGCCATTTCGCGTTGAGGTCCTCAGCCATCTGGGCTATTGCTTCACGTTTCCATGCATCGGTCTCATTATAATCGTTGTAGTACAGGGTCGCGTTCGGGTCGGTCTGACGAGCGAAAACAAACGCGTCGTAAATGTAGTCGGCTCCGCTTTCGCCGTTGGCTGTGTCAGCACCGTTAGCATATGCTATATACCAGGGAGAAGACTTTCTGGTGACTGCCTTCCAATCGGTGATCGGGAGAGCGCCGCCGTCAAGAGCCTCGTTGACAACATCCCAGGAAATGACCTTGCCGGCGAAATGTCCTGCGACTGCAGTGATATAGTCCTGCAGGTTCTGGCGGGCTTCACTGCGTGTAAGCGGTGTGCCGTCCGTGTTCTTGTAAAGCCAGTTGGGAGATTGGGAGTGCCATGCCAATGTATGGCCGTGGATCTTGATACCGTTCTGCTGAGCCCAGGTGACGATCGAATCGGCGCCCGAGAAGTTGTAAACGCCTTTCTCCGTGCTGAGAGAAGCCGGTTTCATAGCGTTTTCAGCGGTCACAACGTTATAGTAGGACTTATACATATCGGTGGTTTTAGCATTAAGCTGGTTGGGCTCGATTACGTTGCCGAACAAGAAGTCGCTCTCGTAGGTGCCAGCCAGCGAAGGGATCGTAAGGTCCCATGTCGGTATCGGCTGAGGATCGCCGACCTGGCTGATCACTATGTGGTCAATGTACCAAACATCGGGATGGTTTGCAGCTAGATTGACTACAAAGCGGAAGTCAATGCTCGTAAAGTCTTCCGCCATAACAGGGGTGTTGACGTCAACAGTCTTCCATGTGTCCAGCGCTATCGTTCCAGGAGCTGAAGGGAGCTTGTATGAGTTGTTGGAGTATCCGCTGTTCAATACGACGCCGGGGCCGGTAAGCGCGGATTTGCCCTGGTTTAGTGCTGAAGGAACATAAAACGATACTTTAACGTTGTAGACATAACCAGCCGGAAGGGCCTGCGGAAATGTCAGGCGGATCGCGTTGTTGGCGCTGTTATAGTCTGTGCCCGTATGCGTGCCTTGCAGTACGTAATCGTCGCCGACGCCGATACCGCTGCCGCTGAACCAGGCAATCTGGGATGCTGATGACGGGCCGAACCTGGTTTGTTCCGTGGTTTGCTCCGCAGGGGTGAAGTCGCAAGTATACATTGGCTTGACATCGGTGCTGGCGGCTGATACCGGAACCGTCAAAAACGTTCCTAATACCATGATAACCGCCATCAGCAGCGAAATGCTGCATTTGAAGTTAACCTTTCTTTTCATTGTATTCCCTCCTGTTTTAATAATATTAACACCCGTTCGAAAATGACGGGTCATTTTGCCTTCGCATCTACACTCCATCCGCCGGTGTTTTCGATATACTTCTGATTTGCGTCGACTGTGTTAACACCGTTGATGGTGAATGTGGACAGGTCGATGTCCGAAGTCGCAGTAAATACCATCGTACAAACCGTTACATCCCGGCCTGAATAACCCGGCGTATTGCCGACCATCGTCGCGCCTACCAGAAGGTGGTCGGGCATATCCTTTTTAAAGATCGTGCCGATCGTACTTATGGAGGATTTCAAACTGCCCTTGTAGGCTGCCTTTTTGTTATCATAATTAAGATTGAATTGGTATCCGTACAGATTTGAGACTTCACCAGCCTTAACGGTAATAGTGAAATCCTGTCCGGATTTTACCGTATTTGCGGGTTGGGGTTGCGTATCGGGATTATTGGGTTTGGCGGGGCTCTCAGGGACCTTTGTATCAGGTACCGATATTTTTCCCTCCGACAATCTGACGCCCTGTATTTCATTTTTAACGTCGACCTTTAAAGAATCGAAGGCCTTTTTAAGATCCGACAGCTGTACAAGGATATCGTCGAGCTTCGATTGCAGGTCAGAAGCATTCGACTGGTCTGATGTGTCAGCAAGCGGCTTCCGGGCCAATCCGTCGACGGAGCTTTTAAATGCTGCCGAAGAGACCTCAAGTGATGAAATACCGGAGGAGATTTGGTCGATCTGAGCTTTCAGGCCAGTGAATCTGCTTTCCATACCATTCAAAAGCAGGCCTGCAATAACCGCAAAGATTGCCAGAAACACGACACCTGAGATAATATGCCATTTTTTCTCTTTGAGAAATTCAAATAATTTCATGTTAAATTCCTTCCTCCAACTGGCTCAGGTTTAAAAGATCTTCTTTGCCACAGCTACGATATCTGCAATATCAATTATCTTGTTCTTGTTGAAGTCGAAGAACCTGGCTTTTGTCCAAAGCGCATCTCCGCTCTTCACACCGAACATATCGATGACGTTGGAGAGATCGAGCAATGTTACCTTGCCGTCGGTATCCGTATCGCCCGGGTTGCCGCTGGTCGTGAATTCAGTCGTACCGTAGGCCGGCCGTACAATTTTGTTACCAGCGGAATCCTTGTAAACAAAGTTTGCGGTCGCTGTAATCGAATTGTCGGCATTCTGGATATCCGCATTTTCCTTGGCTCTGAAACGGAGGCTTATGAGGTTTTGCGCCTTGTAATCGGGAATCATCATCGTCAATTTGACATTCCCGTCGCCCGCCTCACTGGTAAGGTAAGTCAATCCGTCTATGTAGGTTTCCTGCGAAGGATCTCCGCCGAGGTTGCCTGCGTATTCGAACTTGTCCTTGTCATAGGTGAGGACGAAACTGACTGCATTGGCTGTTGTCGCCTGAATAAAGGAAGCCGCTACATCGAAGTAGTCTCCCTTTTGAACGAGATTTGCAGTAGTGGTAATGTTCAAGGGCTCAACGGGGTAGATGGAGAAGCTGCGAGTGACCGGACCGGCATACCAGACGTCACTGTTGTTCGGGTCAGGCGTGCCAATCATGTTTTTGTCCATATCACGCAGACGGAATATAATAATATTACAGGTCTTGCCCCAATCAAGCTTGCTGTTGTCGAATTTGACTGTGACAGACTTGTTATCCTCCGCCCAGTTGAGTGTCCAGTCGTCAGTAAAGTCAAAGCCGATACCAAGCTCATTCTTGTTGACCGGTGTGCTGAAATTCAAGGTAAATTCGTTTACGTCCTTATCGACCTCGTTACCCGAAAGTGAACATGTGATGGCTGTGCGGAAGTTGGTGGTCGTTTTGGCCGGAACACTGCGGTCTCCGGTATCGGTTGTGGTGTTCGGGAACGGCGGCCATTCAGGCTGAGGTCCGACAGCTGTATCAGCGGAAGCCCAGGACGGTTTTTCCCTGCTGCCCGCCGCAGACGAGCCTGCCGGGAATGACATAAATACATTTCTGTCGAACGAAACCTCGAAGGTGTAGCCTGGCATCGACTCAAGCTGCAGATGTTTCAGGGTCGCCACATTGTATGCGGGACTATTGTCAAGTCTCGCACCATAAGACATAATATATCCGGGGATGGCTACCATATTACCGGCGCCATCGTCCATTTTGGCGCCTTCGTTAACGGTGGCAGGAATCTGAACACCATCTCTGAAAAGCTGAATTGTATCTTTGTTGATCTTGCTCGTAAAGCCGTAAACAGGAGGCGATCCCGCACCGCCGGTGTTATTGACCGTAATGCCGTGACGGAGAGCATCGGGCAGATACATGCCCTGGAAGTAAACGGTATTGGAGTCTTTGTCTGTACCGACGGTATCCAGGGAATATCTTCCCTCTTCAACCTGGGAAGCGGTCAGTTTAAATACAGCTACGCCATTAACGGTTTCAACCGTGTACACAGCGCCGCTGGGAGCAGTCATCATAACAGCAGCTGCGTCGGAATGTGCAGTGATCGTGGCAGGGATCCCTTCCGTTACAGCCTGGATATCGCTCCAAAGGACGTACTTGCCCGGGCGGGCCCACTGGATATAAGAGCTGTCAAGCTCGTACGGGTACGCGGTCATATCGGATATTTTGTTATAAGTTCCCGCGCCATAGCTTGGTGGGTTCGTTGTATAAAGGTTTTCAACAACATACTGTCCCTGACCGTTGCGATGGAACAGTTGGTCCATAACCGCAAGATAATAGCCAACATCACGGCTCTGGATCGCATGCATGCCATCATGTACACGGACGGCAATTTTGTCGCCGGAGCCGAGAAAATCATAAACTTCCTTCGCCGCCTCCATTGTCAGGCACGTTCCCGGGGAGCCGAGCCAGTCGTATTCCTCGCCTGTGCAGGTTATCTGGGGGCGCGGTGCGCATAACGCTTCAATAAGGTTGGAGTCAAAAGGAAGTCTATCAGTGCTGTAGCGGAAATCTTCCGCCTTCCAGTTTAGCCAGTGCGCTTCGGAATCGGAAAGCACGTTCGTAGGCTTTTCATTTCTGGCGTAAACCCTTTCCATACCATTCGGAACCTTGTAGTTAAAGAGCTGAGCTTCGTCGGTGTAGCGGAAGCTCGAGGAGCCGGACTGGCCCTGGTCTCCGGGAGCCACAAAGGAAATCCTGTCGTCGAACGCGCCGGCGAGCAACGCGGCTTTACCATTGCGGGAGAAACCGGTGACAACCGACCTGGTCGGATCTATCTTTCCCGCATATGCGCCGTTTTCAAGCGCATCAAGAATACGGGAGATACCCCAGGCCCATCCCATCAGAGCGCCGGAGTCATACTCGTACTTCGTTCCATCGAACGGATACAGCGTCGTATAGGCGCCGGTACGGTTTACGTTGTCGCTGTAAACGGAGCCGGTACTCAGGTTCATGATCGCGTAACCGTGTTTAAGGGTCTGAGTTCTTTCAAAGTTGGTGGCGACGCCAAGAACTACCGGATACGGTCCGGGAATGTTTGTTTCGTTGGTCCCCAACTGATCGTACGGAACATCACGGTAGACCGGGATGTAAATCCCTGTCACCTGGAATGTGGCGGTCTTGCCGTTATCAGGGTTGTTAACACGGATAATCATGCAGCCGTTATCCAGGACTGGATTATCCGAAGGAATAGAATAAGTCCTTTTGGCAGAATCATAAGCAAAATAGCCATCTACCATAACATCACTTTTTGCCGTGGGCCATTTGTAACCGAAATAGTAGTATTGAAGGATGTCTTTGATTTCGTCACGTCGGGCCTGCCAGTCGGCAGCCGTAACGACCTTGCCGTTTGTTCCGAGTTCCGGGTTAAGGAACAAGAACGGATCGTTCAGTCCTTTGGAGCTGGGAAGCTGCGAGATGTCCGTGGGGAAATAGGAACGGCTTGCCGGTGGTAAAACAGTGTTCGGCTGGCCCTGATTCGGATAAGCGCTGGAAACCGAAGCCATGCTTGATATAACAAGCAGGGCCAACGCCAGAGAAACGATTTTTCTCCAACCTTTTTTCACAATACACACCCCTTTACAGTTATAGTTTCCTCTTTATGGTAACTACAATATATCACGGACAGGTGTATAAGGAAATGGCAGTATTAAATGTCAATTTGTACCAATTTAACATTTTGTGAATATACGTTAGCGTAAAGTTACCGTAGGGGAACAGATGGAATAAAAGGGAAAAACAATAGAAAAGAAGATGAAATCCTGTTAATATATAGTTTCTCAAGACAAATACATAACAAAGGATATCATCTTCTATGTACAACAGTATACAGCATTTTAATGAATTTGGCCTTAGAAAAATTGAAAAAGTAATTGAAACCTTCGTGGCTGAGAAGAAGGATTTGGCGGATCTTGTACTCGGGCTTCAGGAAAACCTGTTTGATCTGGGTAGGAATATATTGTCGGAAGTTCTGGAAGACATGGACGAATATATTTTCAACAGCGGAGAACGCAAGAAGAAATATGAATCCGTCAGGAAAGAACAAGCAAGCCTCTTAACGAGCTTTGGGATGATTGTATATAACCGCAGGTATTACAAATCAAAGGAGAACGGAAATTACATACACCTGGTAGACGAATATGCGGGCATAAATCCGCATGACAGGGTGAGCGCCGATGTTGTGATCAACACGTTGGAGGAAGCAACAGAGAGCAGCTACAGGAAAGCTGGGACAAAGGTTGCCTATGACAGCGAACTAACCAAGCAGGCTGTTATGAATAAAGTACATGAGATAGAAGTTGTTGACGCACCACTTCCGTCATCTGAGAAAAAGACATTGCGAGTGCTTTACATAGAGGCTGATGAAGACCACGTTGCTTTGCAAAACAAGGCACGGAGGGATGACAAGCAACGAAAAGTCGGAATATCAATGCCCAAGCTGGTATACGTGCACGAAGGTATAGATGCTGAAAAAAGTACAGTAGGGCGGAATGTGCTTAAGAACGTGCGGTATTTCGGCGGAGATATCAAAAGTGAGGACCTATGGCTTAAAGTGGCGCAGTACATAGATGAGCAGTACGATGAAAAGGCTATAGAAACAATATATATTTCAGGAGACGGAGCCTCATGGATACGTATGGGACTACAGTGGATACCCAAAAGCAGGTTTGTGTTAGATAACCACCATATGAACAAATACATAAGGATAGCTACTGCCCACCTACCTGATGAAATGATGTACTATGCAATTAAAGATGCGATAGAATGGCCGGATAAAAAGAGGACAGCGGCGGCCTTTGACAAGATACTTAAACAAACGGAAAATGAAACGAAGAAAGGATCCGTACGGGAAGCAAAAAAATATATACTCAATAACTGGGACGGGATAGAAATCAAAGAAGAAAAGGCAGGAGAAATAGTTGGCTGCAGCGCTGAGGGGCATGTGAGTCACGTATTTTCTGAAAGGCTCAGCAGCCGTCCCAAGGGCTGGTCGAAGGTGGGGGCCGACCAAATGGCACAGCTAAGGATTTACAAAAGGAACGGCGGGAAGATTTATGATCTGGTTATGGTCCAAAAGAAAAAGGAGCAAAAGGAGAAGGAGATCAGGGAACAGGAAGAACTGATAAACAGCTTCAGAAGAGCTTCAGCCCGACATGAAGATGCAGTGAACACTAACCTGACAGTTTTACAGGCAGGGCATAAAACAGCTCTTTACAGGGCGCTCAGAGGTATTGCCGGCAGGTGCGGATAAGAAGGAACGGCGAAGCGAACCGTTTACAATAAGGGGGGCCCATATGGTATAATGAGCCAAGTGGCAGCCTAAAAGCTTCAAAGCCCTGCTACAATGAAAGGGTGCCGCCCAGGCTGCAAAACCATATGGGAGATGCTTGCTGTCAAGGGCGTTCCGAACTCCAACAAAAATCAGGATGATTCTTTTCTTCTTTTTCCTACAGTAAGTTGACGCGATCTGAATATACCGACATAATTGATATTTCCGATAACAGAATAAAATAATTTCTGAGGCGATGTTAAACAGGCAGTTATTTCCCCGTAAAGAATGATCTGGAACAACCGTAATTTATACATTCAAGTTTAACATAATCAATGGTATAATTATGCTAAATCTGATCAACTATCAAATCAACTGGTAAAAAGATATGAAAGTAGTTGAATGCTTCATCAGAAAACTGTATGACATCAAACTCAGCAACAAACTCCTTATCCTTTACGTCGTGTTGCTGTTTATTCCCATTGTCGTCACTAACACGCTGTTTTACGAAAGAATATCGGATAATGTCAGAACTGAAAACATAAATCAGATATCTGCATCAATGGAAAAAACCAAAAACGAGTTCACCAGGCTGATCAATTCAGGTATAACCCTTTCTCACGCCATATATCAGGACAACAACCTGTCGGACCTTCTGGGAAGGAAGTATTCAGGGGTTGAGGATTATTTTTTGTACTTTAGTAAATATTTGCGTGACTTGCTTAAAAAATATCTCCTTGCTTACGATACCATTGAAGATATCAATATCTATTCAAGCAATGATACGATAGCCGCCGCTGATACCTACTACAAGCTGGATGATGAAATCAGGCAAACAGTATGGTATTCAAAACTGCAAACCATACCAAACAAAATACTTGTATTTTCCGGCATACAGTTAAATCCCCTGATTTCGAAAAGGAAAGTAAGCATAATAAGAAAACTGGATAGAGCAAATGATGGAAATGAGAACATCCTGAAAATAGACCTTAATTACAAAATGATCGGAATGATCATTTCCGACAAGAATATGGATGGAGATATATTCCTTGTCAATGGCGACAATGCTATAGTATATTCTACAGACCCAAGTTATATGGCCAGCGATTATTACTTTACTTCTTTCAATCAAGTAAGGCCGGGTCACGATAAATACGTCATAAATTTGGATCTCAGCGATACTACCAGCCTTTCAGGCTGGAAAATCGTAGGGATTTTCAAAGAAAGCAAAATAACAGGAGCGATTTATCCCGCTCTCGGCTTTGTTTCCATTCTCGCGATAATCAGCCTTACGGCCGCGAGCCTTGCAATCATACTGATTTCCAGGTCTTTTAACCATAGGATCATCACAATCTCGCGACACATGGAAAAGGTAAAGAACCAGGAATTCGACCTGATAGACGAAAAAGGCGGCGCCGATGAAATAGGGCTGCTCATGTCGGATTTCAACAGTATGACACTTAGAATAAAGAAGCTGATTCAGGATGTATACGAAGCCGATATACAAAAAAAGAGTCTGGAGCTGGAACGAAAGCAGGCGGAGCTGAATGCGCTTCAAAGCCAGATCAATCCTCATTTCCTTTTTAATACTCTGGAATCCATCCGTATCCGGAGTCTTATGAAAAACGAGACCGAAACGGCGGACATAGTAAAAAGCCTGTCAAAAACATTCCGAAGGATGCTTGTCTGGGGTAACGACCTGATTACCATAAGGTCTGAAATGGAATATATCATGGACTACCTGCAGATTCAGAAATACCGATTTTCGGAAAAGCTGAATTATGAGATATACGTTCCGGATGAGGTCTACGAATACAAAATATCCAAGATGGCGATACAGCCGTTTATCGAGAATTCCTGCGTGCACGGGATCGAGGGGAAGGTTGGAAACGGCCTGATCGCATTGACGATCAAAAAAGCGGGAGACAAGCTGGAAATCCTGATAGAGGACAACGGATGCGGAATACCCCCCGAAAAGCTCGGGGATATCAGGAACAACCTACTCCAAACAGGGGATCTGAAAGGCGCTAACATTGGCATCCGTAATGTCTGCAACAGGTTGAGGCTGTTTTACGGGAATGAATTCGAGTTCAACATTGAAAGCGTTCAAGATGAAGGGACTCAGGTTTATATAAAAATTCCGGCAATCTTATAGGGAAGGTAAATTCAAATGTCCATGCTGAAAGTACTGATAGTAGACGACGAGCCATTTGTCAGGCAATACCTTTTGGCAGTCATCGACTGGGAGAAATATGGGTTTTATATTTGCGGCGAGGCTGAAAACGGGGCGGAAGCGCTGGAGATGATCCGGCTTTATTCTCCGAACCTGGTGATTACCGACGTAAGAATGCCGCAGATCGATGGTTTGGAAATGATAAGAATCGCCGTAAAGGAGATGCAGACTTCGGCAAAGTTCATCATACTGAGCGGCTATGATGATTTTACGTATGCAAAGACGGCAATGAAGTATAACGTAATGGATTACATTTTAAAGCCCATTGAAGAGAACGAACTGCTCGAGTTACTGGAACGTTTCCGGCAGGAAATATACGGGGAACTGGCCAAGGATGGGGAGTTTTACAGGAGCGCAAGGGCTGTGGCCAACGAAACCGTAATGAAACTTGTCGAGGGTGAAATAAACGAAAATGTGCTGGATTTTGCCAGGCAATGGTTAAGTTTAACCGACGACAATAATATTTACTATGTGCTGGTTGAGATAGACAATTATGACGAATGGACCGGTAGGCTGAGCGACGAGGAAAGGCTGAGAAGCAGTCAGCTGATCGAGGAAATTATTTTTAATGCCATTGGCAGGGAAAACGCTCTTAATATCTATAGAGAGTTCGTATACAGATACGGAATGATTGCTGGTAAAAATATCCTGTCCAGATACGATGGGAAAATAAAAGTATTAGCAGATAGGCTCTATAAAGGCTTTACCGGTAACGGAGGCATGAAAGTCACGGTATGCGTAGGCGCTATTGTAAATGATATCGCCGAAATAAAAAAATCATTTAGAACCTGCCATGAAGTTCATCGAAATTCATATTTCTACAAGCAGCAATGCAGCATTTTCCATTATGACGATCAGAAAGACATGACCTTTTCCCATGACATTGGGAATATCGAGTGTTTTCATGTATTGCAGGAGGATATTGAAAACGGAAGACAGGATGCCATTAAACAGCATGTCGAGAACCTGTTCCAGGAAATACAGGAGAAGCTCATCGCTCCAAACCTCGTCAAAGCATATATCATCAAATTCGAATTTGACGTCTTCGCTTCGTGCATGGATATTACCAGGTTGCAGCGCGATGCAAACGAATTATCGGAAAAGATATCCTTTCCCGATATCAATGAAACCCGTATCCAGGTAATCAAAAAAAGCCTTCTTGAATTCTGTATCGAGTGTGCTGACTATTTGAAGCATTTAAAGGAAAACAATTCAAACGGGGTGCTGTGCGATATCGAATCGTATATACAAAAAAACTATAAAAGCAATATTTCCTTAAAAAGTCTGGCAGAGGCCTTCTATATCAATCCGGTATATCTTGGGCAGCTGTTTAAAAAGAAATTCGGAATGTATTTCAACGATTATCTGCATAAGCTGCGTATCGAAGAGGCTATGAGGCTTTTAAAGATGACCGAATTGAAAATATATGAAATTGCATATATGGTGGGATATACCGACAATACTTATTTCGGCAGCAAATTTGAGAAAATATCGGGTATGTCGCCTTCTCAATATAGAAAGTCGGTTCTCACACACGAATGATGCGTGAAAACCGACTTTACCCGACAAACTTATTATCCCTTGACTCCTCCAAGTGTCAGCCCGGATATGAAATACTTCTGGAGCAACGGGTACGCGCACAGGATGGGCAGTACGGCAATCATGGTCATAGCCGCCCTGATGGAAGTCGGCGTTACAACAGCCGATACATCCATTGACGCTGACATTGACGTTGCTGCGTCACCCGCCGATTCCGACAGCATCCTCGAAGCCATCAGGATTTTTTGAAGTTCAAATTGCAGTGTGCTCAGGCTTTTCGTGCTTGAACAGTACAGCATTGTATCAAACCACGAATTCCACTGTGAAACTGCAATAAACAGTACGATGACCGCAAGTACCGGCAGGCTTAACGGAAAAATAATTTGGAATAGTATCCTGTACTCGCTGGCGCCGTCAATTTTTGCAGCCTCGATCAAGCCTGCGGGCAGGCCGTCTATATAACTTCTGATAACCATGATATTGTAAGCGCCGATAATAGCCGGAAGGATATATACCAGGTAATTGTTTATAAGCCCGAGCGACCTCATCAGCATATATACCGGTATGATCCCACCGCTGAAATACATTGTATACACCAGCAGCTTGGTGAATATTTTCCTCAGTACAAAATCCTTACGGCTTAGGGTAAACGCCAGTGACATGCAGGAAAATACGCCCAGCGTCGAACCGACAACCGCTCTGGATGCCGAAATAAAAGTAGCGTTCAAAATGCTCTTGTTCTCAGAGAACAACTTTATATAATTATACGGTGTAAACTTCCTCGGCCATATATATATGCCGCCGCGCACCGTGTCGATTGCGTCGTTCAAGGAGATTGCCAATGTGTTTAAAAACGGATAGAGCGTTACAACACATATAAAAATCATCAAAGCATAGTTTATTGTATCAAATATGACGCTTTCCGCTCTTTCACTGATAGATACACGAATGCGAGCCATACCATCTCTCCTTTAGAAAATGCCTTCCCCGTCGACCTTTTTTGATACTCTGTTGGCAATCGTTATCAGTATAAATGATACGACCGAGTTGAATATTCCTATTGCAGTACCATAGGAAAAACGGAAGTATTTCATTGCGTAATTGTAAACATAGATCTCCAGGGTACGCGCGACTTCATCCACAGAGGAATTCCCGAGCAGATAAACCTGTTCGAACCCTGAATATAGCATCCACCCGATATTCAATACAAGCAGTATCTTTATTGTCGGAGCTATGGATGGAATCGTAACGTGGAAAATCCTCTTCAGTCTTCCTGCGCCGTCTATTGCAGCGGATTCATAAAGGCAAGGGTCTATGCCGGCCATGGCCGACAGATATATGATCGCCCCCCAGCCCACATCCTTCCAGACATTTGAAAGGGCGACTATCAGCCAGAAGTATTCCTTCATTCCCATAAACGGCACAGATTCCTTCACCAGCCCCAGGTTGACAAGAACCGTATTCACTATGCCGCCGTCAGGTGAAAGCGACATAAATACTATATTTGCGGCTACAACCCAGGATATGAAATGCGGTAAATATGAGATTGTCTGAACGGTTCTCTTGAAAACCTTTAGCTTTATTTCATTCAACAGCACTGCCAGGGTAATTGCTGCAACGAAGCCGAATATCAGCTTCAGGCTGCTGATTCCAAGGGTGTTGCGAAGAGCCAGGTAAAAGTATGAATCGCTGAAAAGCTCCTGGAAGTTTTTAAGTCCAACCCAGGGAGCATTCAGTACGGTATACACTCCGGGTTTATAATCCTTGAATGCCATCAGCCATCCCCAAAGAGGAACATAGCTGAATATTATGACAAGGATCATAAAAGGTACCGACAACACAACAAGCTGTCTTTGCTCTATCAACTTCCGCAGCAATGTACCTTTACGTACAGGTGCAAGATCTGCTTTTATGCTTGATTTGACTATTTGCTGCATAATTATCCTCCTGCCTGATGGATCGGCACTTATACAGAGTAAGCAGAAGAGATGCATATCTTCTGCTTACTCCGCCTTTATCCTTTAAGTCCCGTATTTAATGTGCTTTAGTTTTTGTAATATACGGATCCATCCTTGGCCATCTGGCTGATTGCATCTTCGTATGCCTTCAGGTCAAGTTTTGCAAGCTTGCCCTGGTACTCTTTCCACAGATTGTCAAATTGATCCTGAGTTTTTGACATGATAATCTTCGGAATGTACTGAGTCGATGTCTCAAGCGCCTTCTCTATTGCAATCTTGCCCGGATGATCGGACTGCAGCTTGGAGCGCAGCGACCAGCCTACCTCGTACGTGGCGGGATAGTTGGGAGCAAACAAGTCGTTGAAGGTCTTGATGTTGTATGCGTTCAGTATTTCCTTCTCGTCAGGCCTGTACTTAAGCTGAGCGTACTCTTCAGTGTTTCTGGGATTGACCCAGCTGCCGTCTGAAAGCTTGCCGAAATCATTGGGAAGGCCTTCCCTCATAGGCAGGTACTGGAATATGCCTATACCCTGTTTATTGTTATAATCCGGACTGTTGAAGTTAGCCCATTGTTCCGGAGTCTTGGCCAGTTTTCCGTCTTTTACGATGTAATCCTCATTTTCGACACCCCAGTAATACAGCTTGGTAGCGTCTTCGGAGCACATCCAATCGAGGAACTGCATGATTGCGTCGGGATCCTTGGCTTTTTTACTGATGGCTATACCGTTTGATGTAGCAAAGGACAACGGACCCTGATAGTTCTCCTGTGTGACATTGTCAAATGTGATCGGTAAGGCGACGGGCACCTTGCCATACATCTTCTGCTGATCAATGGCACTCAGAGCATTGTTTATAGACCATCTCTGGTCAAAGAAACCGACAAAACGGCCGGTGCTGATCTTTGCATTATACTGTTCGGTAGTCTGCATGAAGATTTCCTTGTCGAGAAGACCTTCCTTCCAGAATTCGTTCATGAACTTCAGGTATTCCAGATTGAAATCCTGGGTCAAAACTACCTTAGCCTGGAAAGTATTCGGATCGATGACCGTTACGCCATCGTTCGGGTTTCCCGAAAGGTACCTCGGGCAACCGTACTGAAGCGAGGATATCCTGCTGCCCTCTGTTGTAAGTGAGAAGCCTATATTGGCAACGCCGTTGGTCTCGGGATTCTTCTTAACATAATCCCTTATTGCCTGCTTGTACTGGCTTAACGTCTTTATTTTGGGCCAACCCAGCTGCTCGAGCACGTCCCTGGTAAGATAGAAACCTGCTGCGGGATAAAGATTGTCGACGGAAGCTCTTAGCGTTCCTATAAAGTAAATACTTCCATCTTTCTGCTTCAAAAGATTCAATTCAGACGGGCGGTATGATTTTTTTATGTTCGTTCCGTATTTGTCGATCAGATCATTCAACGGAACAAGCGCCTGAGCCGCCTGGAATTCACCCATGGCTTCGCCGCCCCAGATCAGATCCGGGTAATCGCCCGATGCAATCATGACGCCGGCTTTTTGCCTTGTGTCGGAACCGACCGGACGATCAACGATCAGTTTTACTCCTGTTAATTCGGTAATTTTCTTGCCGACAGGAGTATCCCAATCATCGCCGCTTATCATGGCCGGACCGTTTACAAATGCGGTGTAGGTTTTGATTTCTTTCGGTTTCTCAGCAGTAGAAGCTGTGCTTCCGGCTGCTGAATTTGTGTCGGTAGTTACTGTTTTTTCACTTGCCGTACCCCCTGCCTGCTGACAGCCTGCGAACATCGTCACTACCATTAGAATCGCAATTACGAGGGTAAAAACACGACTAAATTTCATACAATATCCTCCTTTTTTGTCATGCATCGTGTTTCTCCGGAGAAAACTCTGCCGTTTCTGACACCCTAATTATATTAGTTGTCGGCAAGTCATAAAACGGTAAAAACTTTAGTTTTTATATGAATAAATAAAGTTGTTAGCAGTTCACATGCAAAGTGCCGATCTCCTGATCCTTGATATACAGCCTTCCGTCTACCAGGACAGAGTTGGTGAAGGGCGTCGGTCCGATACTGAAGCAGTGAATGCCGTTGATAGTCAGGTTCTTGCAATTGTTGATGGTTGCTGCGTTCGGATGTTGAATTTCGATAGCCTGTACTCTGTATTGAAACAGGTTGGCGATTTCTAGATCCCAGCAATCCTCGATGCGGATGGAAGCAGCATACTCGCTGCCCAGATTCTCCTCCGTCTGCAGCGCGACAATTTTCCAGTTCGAGACGTTATCCAGCACAACTTCGATGTCCAGATGGTGTTCGACGGAAATCATCCAGATCTGACCGGGGGCGGAAGTATTGCTGATGTGGAAGCCATCCCTTGTCCAAACGTCGGGCATCCATATGTTCTTGAACACACCGGCGCCTTCGTCATGGACATAAATGCCGTAATAACGATCACGACCTTTTGTAACGCCGCCATGGCCGCCAAAGTCGAAAAGACAGTCTTCCATAATGGAGGACGGGGCGCCCATCCAATCTACCTGGATTACTCCCCTGTTCCTGCCGCCGTCGAAACAGATTCCCGAAACGTGGTTCAAACCGCCCTCGGGGATCTTGAACATGGAAGCCGGTATTTTGTCGTTGTCATAGCCAGGGGTATGATCCTTCATGCATAGCCTTGTCATACTGCAATGCAGCCCCAGAATAGCGGTATCCTTCTTCAGTATCAGCCCGCGCGAAATCATATAACGACCTTGAGGCAGATAAATCGCCCGATGCTCTGCAATGGCCTTTTCAAAAGCTGCGGTATCGTCGGTCATTCCGTCGCCTTTGGCGCCAAGATCCCTGATGTTGACCCAATCCGTTACTGCAGGCATGGGGACATAGTCCGAATCGGAGGGGACGGGCAGGTCTTTCTCCGGTTGTATGCCATAGCGCAGATCAAAGCGGCGGTTGATATCCTGATTATCCACGTCGATACGCAAACCCATGTCGATGTTCACGCTGTAGCATTCCGTTTCCGGTTCGATGTGGGGGACTCCTATGTGATGGTTATACTGATAGCCGAAGGACTCGAGGAAACGCGGCACATTCCTGCAGTATATTTTACAGGCATGCAGCCAGTTCTGGGGATAACGCACCATGTTCATGCTGATGCCGGCCTCCGTTAGGTTCTCCAGGCGGCAATCCTGCATATACAGACGTTCAAATTCCTCTATATAGTGATTGTCACACTCCTTGTTCGGTACGTACACACCGTAGGGGGCGTTTGAGAGCGTATTGCGCAGCATGGTCATGCCGGCGCGGTAGGTTGAAATGCAAGCCCTGGATTGGCCGGAGAATATGCAGTCGCCCAGATAGAAAGGCCAATAAGGGACGGTTTCGCCGGTAAGAATGCCGTACTGCCCGCCAAAGAAGCGGCAGCGCTCAATTTCGTTGCCGACCATCTCGACAGCCGCACGGTTGTCTTCCATATAGAAATCGACGTCTTCTATAGAGCAAAGCTGGGCCACACGGAACCGGCAGGCAACCAGTCCGGGGTTTCCGCTTCCCAGTTTGAAGTCAATATTGCGGATGCCGCTGAAAAATGTGGTGTTCTGTGCATCCCGCAGCTCTTCGCCCGGGCCAGGCTTGTTCACACGGAAATGTAAGATGTATTTCGAATCAGGTCCCTGGTAGCCGGGAGTATTGTCCGCTACGGTGAACACCGGACGTTTGCCTCCAAAACCGATAAGACGGATGCCTCGCCATAATTGAACCGTTCCTTCGAAACGATAGATGCCTTCCGGAATGAAGATGACTCCGTTCGCCGCTTCAGCCTCCAGCATGTCGATGGCTGCCTGAAGTGCGGCAGTATTGTCGCCCTTGCCTCCGGGATCCGCGCCAAACTCCTGCGGGGTGAAAACATATGCCTTAGGGTCATTTGGCCGGACAGGGAAAATTGACTTGCCATACTGCATAGTAATTCATCCTTTCTCATCATTGAACTGGATTTTCGATAAATGGTATCACTCGGCGATGCAATAGACAATCAACAAACTAAAGTAAATTCTATCAATAATTTAATGAGTTAATCAAGCCTGTTAAGAATCGGGTAGGAAAAAAACCCTTGCGCTGCAAGGGGTTTTCATACAAATTGCGGTGGAGGCAGGGGGATCTAATCGTAAATCAGTGTCATGATAGATTTTGCGCTTGCCGTCAAAGAAGCAATCTGATCGGATGCTTCATCTTTAAGCTTAAACGGAACACCGCGTTCGGCTTTATTGAGAACAACTATAACCTTTTTCTGTTCCGGCGTGATAAATGCAGACACCATCAAATCATTGCCATATGAAGAATACGCTATCCGTTTTGAGCCGGTCGGTACAAATCTGCTGAAGTGACCGATAAAGTAGTAAGCTGGCTGTAAATAGAGCTTCTGGTTCTGTGTGTCACAAATCACCGGCGCGCTGCAATAATTGCCGACATGGTTGGGCCCGCCCTGCATATCAAGAGCAATATTCCAGTCCAAAAACATAGACATTCCATTGTTGAAGTTACCAATCATATCGTGTGCATAACACTCGCCAAACTCCCACGGAGAATGCTCCACGTCCGCTTTTTGGCCACCGGACTGCGCTGCCTTTTCAGCCATGCTCGTGGTGGTTGTGGTAAGCTCCACACACCCCTCAGTAAATATCAGTTCTTTATCCGGGAAAAATTCCCGGCACAGGCGGAGGTTTTCAAAATGGTCTCCCGAATACCAGTGGAACGCAATCCCCGATACGATCTCACGTGCCCTGCTGTCGGACAAAATCGATCTTGCACGCGTGAACACGCGCTCTTTATTGTGGTCCCAAATGATGATTTTTGTTTGGATGCCCAATTGCTGAAATTTCGGATACAAATGATCGCAAATAAATCGCCTTTCCTGTTCAGCGCTGTATAGACAGGATTCCCATTTTTGTGTAGCTTTCGGTTCGTTCTGTATGGTAATCCGGTCTACTGGAACCCCTCTTTTTTCATATTCCACGAGGTATCTTGCCAAATATTCTGCAAACAGCGGATAGTACTCTTCTTTCAATGCTCCGCCCTGCAGCATGGAATCGTTCGTTTTCATCCATGCCGGGGGCGACCAGGGAGAAGCCAGTATCGAAAAGGATTCCCCGCAATAATCCGTTACGCGCTTTATAAGCGGCAGCAGATAATCCTCATCGCAGGCAAGGCTGAACGAATCCAGCGTTTCATCCTTTTCTTTGCAGTAATTGAAATTTCCAAAGGAAAAGTCGCAGCTCCCGATATGAGTCCTGCCTGCATTGTATGCAAGCCCTTCCTCCGAAAAGCAAAGCTTCAGAAACTCCTGTTTATGGGCTTCGTCCAGCCGGTCAAAGCAAAATGCGGCGGCTTGGGTCAGCGCACCGCCGAATCCTTTGATCTCCTGGTATTGAACGTCGCTGTATATCATCAAAAGCTGCATTTCATCCTGGTTTACATCCTTCTGAAAACATACCGGCTGGAGCTGCCTTTGCCATACAGCACCTTCTTTTTTTGATTGTATCACTGAAATATTTCCCGTTTTGATGACCCTTTCCCGTTTCCTCTTTATGATTAATCCACTTTCAAGATTAGTTCAAGAATTCTATTCGCACAAACATCCATCTCTTCTCGAGAAATAAGACCTAGAGCTTTGGCTTCAAGCAGACGCTCGGGATAACCGCAACCCATTTTGACGTCATTTCCGGCTTTGGTTTCTTTATAATGTTCTCCGCAGGTCCACCAATCTGTGGTCACCATGCCCTTCCAACCCCATTCGCCTCTTAATATATCTACTAATAGCTCTCTGTTTTCTGACGCGCGATGACCATTAATAAAATTATATGAGGACATAATGCTCCACGGGGCTGCTTCTTTGACTACGATCTCAAAAGCCTTTAAGTAAATCTCTCTGGCTGCCCTTTCCGATACTCTGGAATCACTGTTCTTTCTGTTAGTTTCTTTGTTGTTTAGGGCAAAATGTTTGACAGTCGCTCCAATATGCTGGGATTGAATACCTTTTACCATAGCTGCAGCCATCTTACCGGTTAGGAATGGATCTTCGGAATAGTATTCAAAGTTACGTCCGCACAATGGACTTCTATGAATATTAATTGCAGGCGTTAACCAAACCGCAATGTTATTTTCCTTAACTTCCTTAGCGCCGGCTTCTCCAATCGAATATACAACATCTCTGTCCCACGTACAAGCAAGCAAAGTTGCACAAGGCCAGGCAGTTGTATTGACACCGCATTGAGGAGCAATTCGAAGTCCGGCAGGTCCATCGGCAGTCATAACATTGGGAATGCCATATTCCGGCATATTACCATATCCGAAAGTATTTGCAACTCCAGTATTGGGTTGACCACCTAATAAATGAGCAACTTCTTCATCTGTCATTTGTGCCAGGAACTCATCTACTGTCATCTTGCCCTCAGATACCTCATAAAAAGTTCGAATATCCTTCTTAAATGGCTCTTCCCGAAGCTTATAACTCTGTCTTGCACGTACTGCCGGTGCACGTCCTTCTGTTATTTCTGCCGGCATTTTTTCAAGGCCGCAGGCATCAGGATCATTGGCTTCTTTTAATGGAAGTTTTTCAAAACTGCCATCAGCCAGCATTCTTTCCTTCAATGAAGTTGGCGCTATTTCTTCATTAAGTTGTTCAACAACCCTGTTTTGCGGTACTGAATAAACAAAGTCGCTCTTTTCCACATCACGCACCGAAGTCCCGACAAAAAGCACGTAATCTCCGGCTTCCAATACATAAGCAGATTTTTGAACTCTACCTGAATCATCATAAGAAGCCATGGAATCAACTGAAAACTCAAGATTCAACAGCTGGCTTTCTCCCTCTTTTAATAATCGCGTCTTCCGGAAGGCCACCAAACTTTTTACCGGTTTTCCAATAAGTCCCTGTGGTGCTCCTGCATAGATTTGAAGGACTTCTTTACCTTCCATACATCCTGTATTGATTACATTAATTCGAATTTTAATTATGCCATTTCGTTCTGTTGCTGAAACCACTGACCAATGAAAGCTTGTGTAGGATAAACCAAAACCAAATGGATAATTTACCTTGGCAGACGCCCCTGGAATAGTCTCAAAATAACGGTATCCCACATAGATATCATCGGTATAATCTACATAAGCTTCAGATTCATGAAAATTATAAGTTGACGGATAGTCTTCCAATCTATTTGCAAAGGTATCAGACAATTTACCTGAAGGATTGCCAATGCCACAAAGAAGCTCTGCGGCAGCCAGTCCCCCTTCCATACCGCCCTGCCATGCCATCAGAATGGATTGGATTTTATCGTCCTTAACAAACCAACCGGTATCTACCATACCCCCGACATTCATCACGACAATTACCTTGGAGAAATGCTCTTTGACCGTATTCACCATATCAGACTCTGCATGTGTCAGATAAAAGTCACCATTTTCAAAGAGCTCTCCCGATTTCTTTGTCAGAGCCGCCTCATGTTCCCAGAGGTTTTTATTCTTTGTGTCCACAACGCTTTTCCGGTCCCATCCTTCTCCAGAAAAACGACAAATAGTGATAATTGCCGTATCGGTATATATTGCAGCCTTCTTTAACAAATCTTTCGGAACAGTGGGCTCAATTGTCATTCCCGGTACAGCTCCGCTTGCATATTGGCTCTTAACGTTTTGACGATAAAAATCAGATAACTCTTCAAAAATACTGACCTGTTCTTTTAAGGCCTTCATTCCATCGTAAAGGTTGGTAGTATATTCAACTGTCACATCACCGCTGCCTCCGCCACCTTTGACATAGTCAAAACTACCCTTTCCAAACAAAGCAACTTTTGAGCCTTTACTCAGTGGAAGAACATTTTGGCTATTTTTCAGGAGAACCATTCCTTCTTTAGCTGCGTTCTTTGATAGTTCTCTATGCGTTTTAGATGCTGTGATCCTCTCACCATTCTCACCGAAAGGTATACTTGGTTGAAAACGTGCCCTTTGCCATTTGTTCATCATAAATCCCCCTAAGTTATAGATTCGATTGTATTCTATATTCATCTTATTACTTACTAAAATAGGTAACAAGTATCTTTCTGACATTTTATTATGTCGATATTGACTTTTTTCTTAGTCCATGATATTTTTCATATAAATATTTTTTTCCGTCAAATGCTTAATATGAAAGGTTGTTAAAGTCTATGCCAACCCATGAAATCATTGCTCCTAATATTAGACTTCCTGTTTATTTTGATATTTATGAATCTTATAATCAGCTGATTCCCAGCCACTGGCATAACCACTTGGAAGTTATCTATATTTTCCGTGGTACCATGCATATCGTTCGAAATGATGAAAAATACACCATTAATGAGAATGATTTATTCATAGTTAATTCCGGCGATATACATTTGACACGAAGTCCCGGCAACATTGAAGTTCTATTGCTCCAAATTTCTTACGAACTCCTTAACAATTCCATTCCTGAGTACATGACGGTACGATTCAGGGAGTATTTCCCTAAAAGTGAACTAAGTGAGGATCCCGCATTTCAAAAGATGATTCAATACCTGCTTGCAATGAGAATGCTTTACGAACAAGGTGAAGATGGCTATCAATTCCTTTTTACCAGTAACCTTAATCTCTTCCTGCATACGCTCTATAGTCACTATGCAATTCGACAAAATATTATGGAAAAAAATAAAGTCGCTAAACATCTATCGCGGCTAAAGGAAGTAATATATTACGTGGAAAAAAATTATATGGAACCTATAAGTTTAAAAAAGGCTGCATCTTTAGCGGCATTGAATCCAGAATATTTTTGCCGGTTCTTTAAGAAATACACCAGCTTTACTTTCATGGAATATGTTAACTTGGTTAGGCTTACCCATGTTCACAGCGACATTCTTGATACTGATGATAATATCACGAGCATTCAAGAACAACATGGTTTTACTAATTATAAGGTCTTCAATCGCATGTTTAAAGAATCCTTCGGGTGTACACCATCTAAGCTCAGATCAGCCAGATTACAGTAAAACGATGCCATGGGTCTGTTATCCCGCTACACAAAAATAATGATAAAGCAGCCGCGTGACATCACGACGGACCTACTTAGTTATATATGTAATCATTTGTATAGCTTTAAAACATATCCGAACCGCCACGGTACAATCTCATCGTCAGGCAGCGCAGACTGCCTCCGCCAGCTAAAAGAGCCTCGGGATGAAAAAAGACGAATCGCACTCCTGCATGCTCCAATAAATCAATTGTTCTCGAATCATAAGAGATGTCGTAACAAATAATGACGCCCGGCTCCAACGGAACAAACGAACTGGCCCAATGCCGCTGTTCCCTGTCCGACAAGGGGATGAGCTCTATTTTTCGTTCTTTCATCCATACTTTCAGATCGATTTGTGTCCTTTTCACCCTTGTAATATGAAATGTTTTGAGAAACGCCGGAGGATAATTGACCATAAGTTGATCCGTGATACGGTTGAGAACCATATCGGGGTGCATAAACCTTCTATCCTGAGGTATTTGCGCATATATTACTTCATCGAAGTATTGTAGAATATAATCAATGAATTTTTCGATGGATTTTCTGCTGTGACGCTCCGTATCTGCAACAAACACAGTCTTCGGCGAAAGCAGAAGGCAACCCTCAAACGTTTCCCCTTCGCAAGGCTCGTAAAGCGTGGGGATACCCAGGTCGGTCAATGCTTCTTTAACGACGATTTCCTCATGGCAGCGCCCCCTTGAGGACATCTTGGATAAAATTGCCCCATGAGAGCTAACGACTGCAATGTCGTGCATATACGCCAGATTGGGTAATCGCTCCAGCAAATCCCTGTTACGATGAACGTGATCCGATAAGAAATGTACATCAACCCCATGATTTTTGAGCAGTGTACAATATTGCCGATGTTCTTCCAGGTATTTGTCCACATCCGGCACTTCGTCAAAAAGGAAAAACTCCCTGTTATCTTCCGTTATCCTGGAAAGAGACTGATCCGGGCGATGCACCATAACTGTTTTCAGTCTCCCGAACTTCTCTATGCCATATTGAATATTTGTCATAGTCACACTCCTGTGATTTTGTACACATAGTTTCTCCAGTAACGGAAGATAAATATCAAATTTCTTTCACAGCTCTATTTGATAAGCCACCCCTCAGCTAGTTAAAAGATTCCAAGATTATCCGCGACATTCTTTTTGAATTGGGCTATAGCCTTACTGCGGTTTATTTTACCGTCAGCGTACTGACGTACAGCATCAAGCCAGATACTGTTGATCGCTTCGTCGTACTGGGTCCTGTTCTTGCCTGACGCAAGCGCGTTGGCAGGTATGAATACGTCAAACATATTCTGTCCACCCAGGAAATCGAGCTTACCGTCGGACTTCTTCATAACTGTACCGGAAGCAGCTGTATCTTTCGGTCCTCCAGGATAAAAGGCGCCGTTTGCCCAGAAGTACTGGAGTCCCGTATTGGAGCTGTCAAGTGTGATCCACTTCAATATACTGCCGACAGCAGCTTTGTCACTGGTGTCCTTATTGCCTATGATCCAAGTGCCGCCCCAGAAAAAACCTATAGGAGGTTCGCATATTGCCCAGTCACCGTACGTGCCTTCTCCGACTTTTTTGCTGCCGGAGTTGTCGGCTATAACGTAGTTGATGAGCCATGCAGGTCCGAAATATGAGAATATCTTCTGTTGATTGGCATCTCTCATGTCAGCATACCAGGCATCTGTCCAATCGGTCCTATCGTTACTCCAACCATTGACCTTGAGCAGTTTCGAGTAGTCAAGGAATTTCTCACGGGTGGGATCTATTTTGAGTTTGCCGTTAACGACCCAGCCTGTGGGCGAACCGCCTTCGAGCATGCGCCATATGTCGCCGTCACTGGAAACTATGCCATACCCTTTAGCTTTTAGCTGTCCAGCTGCTTTAAAAAACTGATTCCAACCGGGACCGATCTTTGTCTTGATTATTTTGGGGTTATCGGTGCCCCAAACGGCTTTGGCGATGGATCGGCGATAAATGCATACGCCGCCGGTCGACTGATAGCCAAGAGCAACAAGCTTTTTATCGGAATGCCTTGTACCTATATCAACCGTGTACTGAGCTATGTCAGCCTCTTTCAGGAATTTGTCCACGTCGATGCCGAGATCCTTATATGGTGCAGCATACTTGGCTGCTTCGCCCTGCGTATACTTTAGTGCGTATGCTGACTCTACGCAGTAGATATCCGGTGCATTTACACCGCCGGCTGCAAGAGCTGCATCGAGTACAGGCTGATATTGGCCGTCAATGGTAGATACAATGTTAGTTTTGACTTCATACGGGAAGTCGGGGTGTAGAGTTATGTATTTGTCTACTATTTTGGGAATTTCATCGGTGAAGGACCATATGTTCAGCGCCTTTTTACCGGGAACATCAGAACTCACCGGGGTGTTATCAACTGAAGCCGGGCTATTTATTGTAATTGTACCGGTTTTTGCATCAAAGTTGACCTTCTTCCCCAAAACATCTCCAAAGTATTTTAATGCGACATAAGCCTGACCATTAGCGACAAATGGCTTCATATCGTTAGGTGGCGTCTTTACCACACCATCTACAACGATTTTCTTAACTGCATCATAGTCCACATATAACTGCTTAAGAACGGATGAATAGGCAAATGATGTTGATAATATTAATACGATAGCGCTCAAAGCAATACCCATTAAGAAGAATTTTATGTCCCTTTTGGTTAACGTAGAAAATCACTTCCTTATTATACATATTCTGTCCCCCGCCTGCATTATTGGGGCTTATGCTCCAGTACGAGATGGTATCTGAACGTCGCTTGGCTGATGGGCACGTTGTACTCCTGCTCAGCCATGATCTGGCTGCCGTTTGTGAATGGCAGTTCAAAGCGGAAAAGCATGGCGGATGAACCGACCGCCTCCGATACATCCTGAGCGGCCCTGTCAGAAAACGCCCACTTGCCGGAGCTGTTCGCCAGGCCGGTGCCGGCCGGTGCCGAGTATCCTTTAGCGCTATAAGTCTCCGATTCGGGTCCGAACCTGTCGATATATACTTTTATTTCTTCGGCTTTGCACGGATTGAAATCCTCTATGAACACCGTTACATCAAAGCCGGACAGTACAAGCTGCAGATCATCCACCGGCGACTTAAAGCCCGTGAATCTGCCCGTGCCGGTCCCGGTCTGGTAAGATGCCATATACACATACGGAACCTCCGCTTCACCTTTCAGGTCATACACCACATCCGCCCCCTGCACTGTTACGGTGGTATCAAACCGAACCATCATCCGCATCGCCTTTTCAATTTCACTGATATAATCGCGGCCTTTTCCTCCAAGCAGCTCAGCTTCCCTACCCACACGCAGGATGGCGTGTACGGCCTTGAAATCGTGCTGTTCCCGGAGGTCCTTAAGCGCCTTTGTCATTTCTGATTTCATGCCATCCATGGCCGGATCGTCCTCACCGCCGGCAAAGGAAGATGAAAAATGCATAAGCCCTATCGTGATCTTCCCGTCGCTCCGAACACCGGGCTCATATGTCAGCAGACCACCGCCATGATCTGCCATGAGCAGCACCATGTCGTCGATACCCGGCCCTGAGGCAGTCAGCCTGGCGGCCCTGACAAACTGCAGCCCGTCGGGCTCCAGCAATACACCGCTTTTCACTTCGGTCAGCACATCTCCCTTTATACCGCCCAGCGCGGTCATAGAGACGGTCTCCACAGAGGGAACAGCGCCGGTCGGGATCTCAAGGCTCCATTTGATGCCTTGCGCATCAGTGACCTCCAGTGTCAGCCCATCTTCGCCGGGGAGGTATTCGCCTTTTGCAGTGCGCGCCGTATCCGGCGTGAAGCTGACGCTCCCCAGCACACTTTCGGACGGCTCGGGCGGCGGCGCTGATGTACCGTCCATCACGACCTCAACGTCATCGAGTCCTGACAGATCAATCGACTCAGATACCGTACCCGCGTCGGCCGGGCCGGACTGTGCGTCTTCACCGACCTGCTTTATTTGGATACACGAGCACAGGAAAAGCATATATACAACAGTAAAAGCACGCACCATAAAACGATAAGATTTTTTCATATCTACCTCCTACACCTCTTCAATTCATGGGTGGCTGTATTGCTCTCCGATTCCAGCCTTCTCTTTACAATTTTAAGCAGCCGGCCATCAAGAACAATCCCCCTGATGTGAAATGATGTAAGATTTTTTTTACTACGATGTGATACCAAAATATTTATGGCACTGATGTCCACTTAACTGTTTATTTATTATAAACAGCAGAGCTGATTGCATCAATTAACTCCGGCCAGTACCATTCATTTGCCGAACGATTATACAAGCTCCATCTGTCATAATCAGGTTCTGTTTTGAGTAATTTTGTAGACTCCCACCAAAATGCCGGCATTCCAAGATTCTTTGCTTTGTTGATAATATATGTTGCCTGATCAATGCGGTCATTGAGAGGTAAACTTTCTGTATTTCCCCATTCTCCAAGTATTACAGGCATACCCGTTCTGTCCTTGAATCGTTTGACCATATCAAAAGCTTGATCAATATGCTTCGTATCATCCGGATTATCGCGCTTCCAAGAGGTGATAAGACTGTTGTTCTGAAAATAATAATGTGCCTGTACTATAAGCCTATCGTCCGAGGGCGCATTGAAATCATCAAGATATTCCGTAAGTTCTTTCATAGGCGAAACAGAAAGAATGCGCGATGTATTATTCCCTCCGGTTGCCCTTACGGTTTGAACAAACAGATTATTTAACTCACTGACCCTCTTCTTGGAGTCACGATCACATTCAGCATCTCTGCCATAGTATGCCCCGCCTTCCTCGTTGACCTGTGGCCCCAGGCAAGGCTCGTTCATTGCTTCAAAAAACAAATGGTCATCATAGTCCTTGAATCGTTCCGCAACCTGACTCCATATTGCTGCATATCTTTTGTCCACATAGTCTTTATATTGATCTGCCATCCAGTTCTGTTCCCACTTGTCACCTACCCAGGAATATTGCATATAATCGCCATGTGGATCGATGATACAGTACATTCCATTGTCAAGAAATTTATTTACGACTTCTTCCAGCAGATCGAGAAATTCTTTGTCTATCGCAAAAGTTTTGTCATTAGTAAATGATGTGAAGGATACATTCAGGCGAACAGCATTATAACCTACCTTACTAAAGTCGGACAAGGTTTTAGGCGTAGGTATGTAGAAATATTTCATAAGATAGTAATGTATCTTATCATAATCAGAGAACCTTGGTTTTGTATACTCATCGTAGCCTATCTTGCGAGTCCAGTCAATTTGATCCAGCGAGCGCCAAAAATTAGTCCCAAGTTTCATTTCCGCCACTATCTCAGCTGGAGAAATATCTCTCATTGCCGCAACGTTTTTAACAGTACAGGTATATGCTTGCTCACCGGCTTTGGCAGTTATGATTGCGGTACCACTTTTGTGTCCCCCCGTAACAATGCCACTATTAACATTTGCTATGTAAGGATCTGAAGACGACCATGCTATCTCCCCATCAAAGCCTTGCAATGATATATTTGTCGTCTTACCTGTACTTATCTCGGCTGATTGAGGTGTAATTGCAATATCCTTTACCGTATTTTGCAAGGGCGATGCACATGCCGAAAATACCGATGTTATCAAAATTGTTAATGAAATTACTATAGAAAGTCTTCTTGCAATTTTCATCTGTTTTTCTACCTGCCTTTTCAATATTAATCTATTTCCACTACTTTTTATTTAAATATTACCATATTATGTTGTAATATTTAAATAATTTTTACTAATATACAGAGTTAATATTAGGTCAATCCTACAGGTATTCCGTTTAATGTTCGGCAGGTGCCTGGAGACGGTTCTTGCGCACCAAATTATTTCTTTATTCATACGATAAGGAAGAATCGTATATGCAGGTTGGTAATACCTAAGTGAATATAGATAATAGCAATGAAATTCCCTATGCAAAGGCACTTTGCGATTCAAGAACGATTACAGAGGTTCAGAGTGAATCCGTTCAGCCGACCTGCCATGATGTCCCGTTTATTGCCCGGATCCCGGTGCTTGTTTCAAAAAACAAAGTACATATCAATGTTAAAGTCAACGTCAACCTCGATTATTTTGTGACAGCTATCCGCAATTGTACCAGGGACGTCTTTATAACCCAATGCAAACTATTGGATCTGGACAATCAAAAAAATGGCAAGCTGTATTTGAACGGTTATTTAAGGGAAAATATCGAATATGCTGCCGCAAATACCATTAGGGATAGGAGATACAGTGGAGAGATCCGTTATAAAGTTGTTAAAATTCCATTTGAATGCACTACAAAGATTGAATACTACTCAGCTCCAACAATAAAAGCAAAGAATCGCTTTATCAATATCGCCCTCTCTGCCATTGGCAACACACCTGATGACGCGTACAATGCTGCTGCAGCGCAAAAACTGGAGTCTCATTCCTCAAAGCCAGGTTATGGCTCAGCAAACATGTTCTGCGAACTGAATGAGGTAAATATTCAAGAATCGGACGATCTGTGTGAAACCACCTTATCTGATAAAAAAACGGCAGGTAATCACACCTCTGATACATTTGCCGAGTATATTGTAATTTCTATCACTTTTACAATCGCACAATGGCAATGGGTAAACATACCCAGATTTACAGCCGGTATCGGCCGATATCAACAGTACCTCAAGTAACATAAAAGCCCGGAACCGCAATCATTTAACTGCGTCTATCATTTCCATTCATGTCTGTTCATTTATTACAGTAAATTACGCAACAATTGTTTTTAATAATAAGTTTACATAATTCACATATTTGTGAACTTATTCATATCATATAATCAGGCGGTATGGAAGATCCGTTCTATTGCCAAATTTATGAAAGGAGGCGCAATTATGGACGGTGAAAACAATTGTAAAGCCGGCATAATTAAGTCCCATACACTCCATGAATGCTCCAATGAACCATTAAAGCCCAAAGGAGTCGAGTGCTCTTTGGTAGGCAAAATACCTGTAGTGCTCGCCGAACCTGTTATCCAGGTAGATGTAGAGTCCGTAATCCGGCTGGAAGAACCTGCATTCGAAATAAAAAGAATCAAAAAAAATGTTTTTATTACCCAATGCAGGTTCATTGATACCGGATGCGGCAAAAGCGGAAAACTATTTTTAAGCGGGTTCGTAAAGAAAAATATTGAATTTGCTACAGCTGATTGCCGCGACAAACATGCCAAAAGCGTTAGCGGTAAAATACTGCACACAACAGTGGATGTTCCCTTTTCCTGTGTAACCAAAGTGCATTTCATCACTCCGCCGCAGCTAAGCAAGAAGGGAAATATAGAAGAAACAGCATCTTTTTTTAAAAAAATTAAAGGAGATGAATTCTGCGGTCAGGAGATTATAGGAAATGATCCTTGCGAGCAGGCCTTCGAACACATTGAATTCTTCAATGAGAGAATATTCTGCGAATTGGTTGAGGCAAAGATTTTCGAAGATGATGTCGTCAAAGAGCACAAGCCATTTGAAGGTGAGTGCAATAATGAAGATTTCGTCTTTGATGAAATTGTTGAAAAAATGGTGATATTTGTTCGGTTGAAGATTTTGCAGAAGCAGCAGGTTCATATTTCAGGACTCGACTAATCAGTTGAGGAAAAAAACAAATAAATATTAATACGTGATCAAGCTTTTCAGGTAAAAGGGGCTGCTATCGGCAAGCCCCTTTTAATGTTCCCTCACAACTATTTACCTGTTAATATACTTATCTGTTGTCAAGCGGAATTTAACCAATGATACATTATTCCTTTCATTGTCTTTCGCGTTTTCTTCACACTCTCCCTTTGCAATAATATAAGCATCTTGACCATAATCGAATTCCACCGCTTTATTACTCCAAAAGTGTTTTTCAAGGCATCGCAACACTTCAGATTTGAATCGTCATCAGTTTTCGTTTCCCCAGTTATTTGCCCATGTTCTTGTTGGAATAAATTATTATCACAGGCATCCACAGTTGTTTGGCTACTTTCTTGTGTGGGATTATCCTCACTAATATCCTCATCTGTAGTCAAATGGAACTTAATCAATGATGCAGCATTCTTTGCATTTTCTTTCGCGTTTTCTTCACTTTCTCCCTCTGCAATAACATAAGCATATCGATTACCCATAGAAAGCGGAGGAATTAGAAAAGCGCCTTTCCGTGGTTTAATATAAACCTCCAAAACCCCTGGAAATTGCAAGGCTTTTCTTTTACCAGTTACTTTTTTAAGAATCCCCGACCGTGAAACGGTTACATACTGGGCAAAGACATGTTGCAGCTTTTTGGGCTGGAGGTCCGGCTCCTGTCCAAGAGCCATTTTTATAGTTTCCTTAACTAGATTGATGCCAAGTCCGTACCCAATCAATCGGTTCATCCCCCCTCCGGAAATCCGTGGGTTGATCTCGATTAGTTTCCATCCGCCAGGTACATGCCGAATCTCCAGATGACAGGTACCCATTTCCATACCAAAAGCTTTAACAATAGATTCCACAGCTTCTTTTAGTTCTTCCAAGAATGCCGACGAGCTTGGTTGCAATGAATATCCTGTTACGATAAATCGTCGCTGAAAGGTAATCTCCTGTTTAAAAATTGCAATAACGTGAATATGGTTTTTATATACTACTACCTCCACCAGGTACTGTGGTCCATCTAAATATTCTTCTATTAGAATTGGCTGTTCGGGGTAACGTTTGGATAATTTATTGCACAATTTCTCGAATTGTATTTCGCTTGTCACCTTAAAAACATCTTTTGATCCGGTAGAGTTAGGGGATTTGATAATAAAAGGGAATTTCCCCTTAAACATATCCGGAATTGAAGAATGCGAAAGGTTTTCACTTAATACCGCAAAGGACGGGGAAAATGGTAAAGATGAAATAATCTTTCGTGATTTGATCTTATCCTCCATATTGCCAATTGCTTGGGTTGAAAAACGCCCTTCACAGAATTCCTCTGCAAGCAGGCTGGCCATATAACAGTGAGGATCGGTAAAACTAATTATGGCCGAAATTTCTAAACCCCTAATAATCAGGTTTCTTATTTGGTTTCTCAATTCATCAATATTATTTAGGTCACATAATATTAATAAATGAACATCCGGATATTCGGTACGTTGTTCCTTTTGCCTGGGTTGGTCTGCAAATACGACAGTATAAAATCCCATATTTTCTGCTGCTCTAATTGCTTCTCTGCTTGACCCGGACTTTTGGGTACCGACAAAAATGATTGTCTTCATACAATTACTCCTTTCAAGAAAATAGGGCTGGAATTTTATCAAGCTTTATATTGATCTTTTAAAAAAGTAACTGTTTCAAAAAGGTTCAAGCGGCTCGCGCCTTTAACCAAAATTGTCGATTCAGGTTCAATATTTTGGACCAGTTCCTGATGAAGCAGTTTTCTTTTTAACCGGGTGAAATGTTTAACCCGGTCAGTGGAAAATCCTGCTGCTATAGCTCCAGCGCCAATCTGGACAGAGATGTTTCCATAGGTGTAAAGCAGGTCAATTCCCTTTTCCGCAACGTAACGTCCAATGCCCTCATGCTCCTCTTCCGATCGTTCTCCCAGCTCCGACATGCTGCCGAGTACAACAATCTTTTTCCCCTTACCAATTTGCATTAGCACATCGATGGCTGCTTTCACTGCCGGTGGGTTAGCATGGACGGTATCATCAATTACAGTAATGCCATTTTTTAAATGTTCCAGCTGAAGTCGGTGATTGGCCTTTCTCATATTATGAAAACCACTCTGCATCTCATTTGGCAAAAATCCCAGTTGATCTGCAACCCCGATAGCGAATAAACCATTATAAACATTATGCCTGCCAATGACTGGGATAAAAAAAGGATATTCCTTTTCCCTAAGAATGACCTTAAAAGAAATCCCGTTTTCTGAACATGCCAGATCTTTTGCTTGATAATCCGCTTTATTATCAATTCCTACGGTCAATATCTTCCCGGCAAAATCTTTTGTATGAAGCAGTCGGGAATTTTGATCGTCGGCATTGACAAAAAGGATCCCCAAAGGGTGCATCCCTTTAATTAATTCTGACTTGGCGGCTGCCAGCAATTCCACATTACCCTCAAAATTTCCAATATGAGCCATGCCCACATTTGTAATCACGCCGATATTGGGCCGAATATATTGACAATGTTTTGTAATATCCCCTGCAAACCCCATCCCAAACTCTAAAACAGCTGCACGATGAATGAAGTTAATCATACTTGCATGCTCTTCTGTTTTTTGATAGGTATTATAATAATCTTTTGATTCAAATATTACCCATTTCTCTCTTAATATTGCGGAAATCATTGTTTTCACTGTTGTTTTTCCAGCACTTCCCGTCACGGCAATTACCGGTTTTTCACCGGTGAGATTATTAGTCAACGTAATCACCTTCCCCAGAAAGTTTGTTTTTTGCTAAAAATATGGCATACCTGATCATATTTCTTACGACATCCATTTCTAAATAAAAGGCAGGGGGACAACCAGGACGCCAATTAACCTCAAATATCCATATCTTTCCCATGTCGTCAAGGGCCACGTCAATGCCTAATTCATCAATAGTTTCTGAAAAGCAAATATGCTGAATTTGATCCAGATGCTCTGCAATTCGTAATGAAAACTGTTCCAAATACCTTTTAATGTCGTAATAGTCATCGCCAAACTCCTGCTTTAGGAAAGGTATAAGATAGTTTGTCGATCCACCATTATTGATATTGGCAATAAGGCTGCCATCAGGGCTTATCCTGGGATAAACGGTTGTAATGACCCATTGGCCTTCGCCGTTTTTCTGTACATGCAGCCGAAAATCATATGCGTTTCCGGATTTAGTCCTGCAGTTGATGTAAGGCTGCACTAAAAATGATTCCTGCTTTATCTTCGTAGAAATATATTCCTTGAGTTCATCCCAACTATATTGGAACTCTTTTGAATCTACCTGAAGGCTAAACATATCCCCAACCCTCCGGATAAATACTATATCCTTTCCCTTTCGTCCGTTTACCGGCTTGAAGACAATGTTACGGTAATTGTCCAAAAGAATAAAAAACTGCCTTGTGGAATGAATAACTTCTGAAGGTACAAGATATTGAGAAAATTCACCGAATTTTTTTAACCGTTCGTAAACACGCATTTTATTCCCAATGGAATTGGTAGTAAAAGGAATAGTTTTCCTTAGTCTATTAACGATTTCACTCGAACGGGATAACTTCTCCGGGCTTCCTGTATTGTATATGACATCAGGAAAGGGGCTGACAGTTTTTTGCCACCTGCCATTTACCAGCATAAAACCGTCAACCGTTCCTGTAATAAAATTAACAGCCCGGGGGGAAAAAAAGAGGAGTTCCGCACCCTCTGCCTTTGCAACTGCTGCGTAGGCGTATGATTTTATTACTTTCTCTGGATTTTTCCGGTGATGAAGCATTCCTATAGTAACCAAAAGACCAACCCCCTAACTATTACTTTTGTCTCCATGCACTAACAGCATATGTATAATTCGGTATTATGTTAACATAATATAATCAAATGGTAACCTAGAACATTTTATGACATTTGGTCTACTTATTAACTCAATTGACATATTGGCTATTTTAAAAGCGAAGAATTAATGATTATTATCAGGTAATCCGTGGGGATTCACAGGATTTAAAGGGATTAATAGGGTATTATCACGGATGATGGGAATGTAGGAAAAAATATTGTAAACCATATTTCTATTTTATATGTTACCATGGTTTTGTATTATTTTTAGAGTAATGCAGCTAAAATTTCATAAACGAAAGGGGAAAGCAATGAATAAGAAACTAATTTCAGTTGTATTAAGAATTATGCTTAGCGTTATTATGTTAACAGCTTTTACTATGAATTTAATAAAAGTGGATGCTGCAACAATAAAGGTTGCGAACCCTTACAACAATCAGCTTGCTGTTAATGCAAAAGCAGATCAGATTATTCAAACAGCTAAGAATTTAATTGGAAAAGCTACCTATGGCGGTCAGATAAGTACAACATATCCTTATCAATTTAAATGTGCATCTTTTATAAATTTTGTCTTTAAACAAAATGGCGTAGATTTGGCTACATCAGATGAAAACAATATGTTACAACAAGGATATTATGTTCCAAGAGACCAATTGCAAAAAGGTGATCTTGTGTTCTTCGACAGCACTCCTACCGATAATGATCCGGCCAATCACGTTGGTTTATATATTGGGGATAATAAAATCATTCATATGGCCAACTCCAAGCTGAATGTCGTTATCTCTGATTTGAATAGTACGAACTATTATAGAGACTGTTATGTGGGAGCACGCAGGGTTTTACCAAGTCTTTTATCTGCAAACCCTGCTACAAAAGGTGACAAAATTGTAGCTACAGCTTTTGATTTAAGAAACAAAGTCAGCATTAGTTCAACAACCAACAATACAGCGTCTTTAACATTTACAAATGGCGGATTGGTTAATTATATCTTCATGAAAAATGGTGTTAATTTAGGTACTACTAACATAAAGGAACAAATAAAACTAGGTAAAGAAGTTTCTTATAACAATCTGCAAAAAGGGGATCTTGTTTTCTTTAACTATAATTTAGGTTCTCAAACTCCGGGAATGGTAGCTATTTATGCCGGTGATCACAGATTGATTTTATCTTCGCCTGCCGATGGGTATTACACTAGAGTAGATCAGTTGGATTGGTATAAACAACACTATATAACCGCACGAAGGGTTTTCTAATTGTAGCAGACAGGGTTATGAAATTGCTTAAACACTGAAGGGGCTGTTGCAAAAAGCTAACTGAGTAAGTTGGTTTTGCAGCAGCCCCTTTGTATGACTAAAAACAGTAAAATGCAGGTCCCAGAGGGCCTTAATAATTACAAGTATCTTCCCGTTATGTATTCTATATAGTCCTTATCAGATTCTCTAAACCTGTTTGCTAACCTTATTATGAGTTCCTGATATGTCAATGATTGAAATAATATATTATCCTGCTTGATAATTTCAGAAAACCTGGCAATCTCTTCCCAATGCCTGAATGATTCTTCTCCGATAGTATCATACCAAATATATAGGAGCAGGAAACTTGTTTTTCCACCGTAGTTTTTCTTTAAAGCTAATATGTGCTTTATTAATTGAGCTGCATGTAAATATTCAAATTTTTTATCTTCAGGACTTATTTCCTTACTTAGTTTGTGAATCTCGGGTATATCACTCCAAACTTCTTCATCCTCCAGATATTTCGGATCAGTATTGAAATATGTTTACACATAGGGCAGATGAAGAATGCAGTGCGCTCATTTTAGCTGCGTGTCCCTCAGCTTCAATGATCTAGTTACCGTCGGCAAGTCTGAAATTATCTCGGACATTCTCCATCAGTGGTTGAAAGAGATTTGTGTCCAATTCCTTATTATAGATTCGTTTACCTCTGACAACGGCGCTGCCAATGAGTTTATCACCTAAATCATTGTTATAAGCCCACTGCAATTGCTTTTGAAGGATAAATTCATATCCTGTCATAATTCACTCCCCTAAGGTAATTTCATCGAATGGCCATTTCTTATAATTTATTATTTTAATCTTATTCATTAAATTGAATAGTTACTTATATTTCCCCTTCCTAAGGCCTGACTTAATGACGCCTGCTACCCCAGATGCAGGAACCTGGGACCGACGGTTAGCAGCGATTAAGTTGCTAAAGCGTAAGATACATTATTGTTCTTAGCGTTTCTATTACCTTGCCATGCCAAATATTGCACCTGAAATGAAAGGTATAAGCCATATAATCCAAACAACAATGCTTAATTTGTGGAAGTCTGCCTTGGCTTTTGCATCATTCTTAACTAATACTACAGTTGCCCAAAGTGCATGGAAAAGCATCAATATAATTGCAAGCAAGCCTGTAATGCCGTGGAAATTCAGCTTGAAGCCGCCTGACGCAATCTTGCTCATTATTGTTGTCCCTGTAGTATCAAATATCAATCCTATATAGAACACAGCCAAGTGCCATTTTTTAAGCTCCCCTTGAGTTTTTTCGCTCCATACACCTATAGTGTAAAACACAAGAGCCAATGTAATTGTTAATATTGCAGAGATCAACATAATATATATCTCCTAAATTTATAGCTCTGATTATATAGAATTTCCTTAACTTTGCTTAATATTCTCTCTATCCTAACCACCTTTTCGACTTGCCAGATATCAAAAAACATGTAAAAGCTTTTATTGCGAGCCTTTTCCATGCAAAAACAAATAGAAAAATCAATAGAGACCAACGAGAATCCTCTACCCGCTACTCTGGGATCAACAATCCCGTTGGATTGACTCAACCATCACTCCATGCAAAACCTCTTTTTTCCCGCCACAGCCAGGGAGCAGCTTTAGCGTAAAGCCTGCTTCCGTCAAGGCTTTTCTTACTGCAACTGATACGGTAAAAGTGGCACAGGCGCCTCCGGTTTTTGTTTTTCCTCCAATTGCCATGAGCAGCTCGGGTCGCCATATTGAAGGATTTTTTTTAGGACTGTGACCGTCAAGGAACCATACTTCACAGGGCTTTTCCAATGCGTTCACCATTTCAAGCGCTTCTCCTATCCATAGATTCAGTTCAAGCGTTCCAAAGGATTGCCGTATCTTCATTGAATGCCAGCCAGCCACGGTGATATCTATACTTCGATATGTTTCTACAAGCGTATCAATCTCCGCCCCGACCCGGTCCCTGAATCCATTCAGGATTTGATACATCCTCTCTGGGCTCATAGGATACAATTCAACAGAATTGTATTCAATAGAAATGTCTTTCAAGCCACTTTCCCTGATGAATTCCATCAGCGATACTACCACGCGCCCGGCACCAAAGCCTGTTTCACCAATAACGAATGGGTTCCCCGCTTCTTTTCCCATAACAATCCGATCAATTATATGATTGTTCCTGAAATAGATCTGCTGCGATTCGTCCAATGCATTAACCACATCAAAATAGCGATCATCAAACTGCTCATTTACCAGATACGATGGTATTAACACAACATTTTCCCTCTCTTTACCTGCCATACTTGTTACCACATCAGCTTTAACCCATCGTTAGTAATTTCAATTACCCCCTCTTTCAAAAGCCTTCCGACTGATCTTTTAAAGGCGGCTTTACTTATGTTCAGTTCTGCTTTAATCCGTTCTGGAGAACTGCGGTCGTTAAGCTTTAAAGTTCCGTCATTTGATTTCAGCCTCTCCAATATTTTTTGTGCATCAGTTTCTATTTCGTTGTAAGCCTCATTTCTTACACTCAATTCCAATTTTCCATCCTGTCTGACCCTCTTGACCCGCACCTCTATCCAGTCGCCTTCTTTAAAACTTCCATATAACTCCTTATTGGGTATTAATCCCTGATATTTATTATCTACAGCGACAAAGGCACCAAGTTCCTTACTAATGTTATAGACGGTTCCCTTAACTCTGTCATTCACTTTATAGGGTGATTTGCTGCTTAATAGATTATATATGTTCATCGTTGCACTTAATCTACCGCTGCTATCTATATACAGCCCCACCAGATAAGTACCGCCTGCTACAACTGCGCCCACCTGCTCTCTGAAAGGCAGGAATAGATCCTTTTCCAAACCCCAGTCCAGAAAGGCGCCAATTTTTGTAATCTCAACAACCTTTAAAGCAGAAATTTCGCCAATCATCAGTTTTGGCCTTTTCAATGTTGATATGGTTCTGTCTTCAGAATCTTTATAAACGAACACATCTATTTCATCGCCGATTTTAACACCTGACGGCAACTGATTATTGGGCAGTAAAATATCATCCCCGCCTTTATCCGTTCTGGAATTCAGATACAGCCCGATCGGGCTCTTCCTCACTACCTGAAGCTTTTGAACTTTCCCTAATTCGATCATTTTCTACCTCTTTTAAGTGCATATCTCTTCATTGAGCTTCCATTTTCTGCTTTGCTAACTGAGCGAAGCCTCCCCTTGATAGGTGTCTTCTGCAGTTTGCTCAATACCATCTCACCTTTGTTATTTAAAATTTCTACATAAGTCGAAATATCCATCACATTGATAATCCCAATATCCTCTGCTGTCATGCCATCAATATTGCATAAAGTACCCACAATGTCCACCGGTCTCATTTTTGTTTTTTTACCGGCATTGATGTGTATTTTCATAATTTCTTTACTGAGCTGCGCACCTTTTGATTCCTTAATTTCTGTTCTGCTCGTTATTTTCTCGGCAAATTCCCTTTTTGAATCATTCACTTTTTCTTTTTCCGGTCTCTTCCTTATCGGAATCTCCTTACCAATAAACTGCTGTATCTCCTGTAAAAACCTGTTTTCATTTTTTGATACAAAAGTAATTGCCCTGCCTGCATTCCCCATCCGTCCGGTTCTTCCGATCCGATGAACATAATTTTCACTGTCCTGCGGCACTTCATAATTGATGACAAGTGTAATATTATCAATATCTATCCCTCTGGCTGCTACATCTGTTGCTACCAGATATCGAAAACGCCCTTTTCTAAAATCCTCCATGACCTGTAATCGATCACGTTGTTCCATTCCGCCATGAATCTTCTCACAGGGATACCGCAGATTTTCAAGTTCCTCGTAAACCACATCAACCATCTGTTTTGTATTACAAAATATCATACAACTATCCGGGTTTTCTACTATGATGATATCTTTTAACAGATCTATTCTCTCTGTTTGCTCCACATCATATCTTTCCTGCCATATCCTGTCCACCGCCGGATTTTGTTCTTCCACTTCAACTTGTATAGGATGGTTCATATATTTATCACATAATGCCTTAATATCTACCGGCATTGTAGCGGACAATAATATCGTTGCATGTTCCCTGGACAAGTTTCCCACGATGGTCTCTATCTGCTCTATGAATCCCATTTGGAGCATTTTATCTGCTTCATCTATTACAAGAAACTTTATATTGGAGGTATCCAGGGTCTCTCTTTCCATGTGGTCAATAATTCGCCCTGGTGTGCCAACGACTACATGTGTTTTTTGCTTCAGTTCCTTTTCCTGATGATAAAAAGGAGACTTCCCGAAAACAGCAGCTACTTTAATCCTTTTAAACCTGCCTATGTTAAAGACATCTTCCCTGACCTGGATGGCTAGCTCTCTTGTTGGCGTAATCACTAAAGCCTGAGGTTTGTTATCATCCCACTCGATCAATTGGCAAATTGGAATGGCAAATGCTGCAGTTTTACCGCTACCAGTCTGTGACTTTACAATGATGTCCTTTTTCTCCAATACGGCTGGTATCACCTGCTTCTGGACTTCTGTAGGCTCCTTGTAATTTAATATGCCAAGGGATCTCAACAGCGCCTCGTCCAATAAAAAATCATCAAATTTTTCATGCGCCATTATGTTATCTCTTTCAACCTGATTTTATTTTATTATTGTAACATATATTTCCCAAAACGTTTTAATACCTTTCCCTGTCATCATTGTTTATAAACAGAATCTTACATGCCGCGCATATTAAAAACTTTACGCCACTCTATTAGAAAATTATTTTTTGAGTTCTGAAATGTGCCCAGAAAAAAATACGCCGCAAGGAATCCTTGCGGCGTATACCTTTGGGTTAAGTTTAGAAGATCAGTTTCGCAACGGTTACGATATCTGCAATATCAATAACCTTGTTCTTGTTGAAGTCATAGAACTTGGCTTTTTTCCATAACGCATCTCCGTTCTTCACACCGAACATATCGATAACGTTGGAGAGATCAAGCAACGTTACCTTGCCGTCGTCATCCGTATCACCCAGGGTGCCGCCGGTTGTGAAGTCGGTCGAACCATTGGCCGAGTAAACATACTTTTTGCCTTCGGAGGTCTTGTAAACAAAATTAGCAGTTGCCGTAATCGAATTGTCGCCATTTTGTGTTTCCACATTTTCCTTAGCTCTGAAACGGAGGCTTACGAGGTTCTTTGTCTTGTAGTCGGGGATCATAATCGTAAATTTGACATTTCCATCCCCTACATCACTGGTAAGGTAAGTCACCCCGTCTATATAGGAAGGCTGAGAAGGGTCTGCGCCAAGGTTTCCTGCATATTCGAACTTGTTCTGATCATAAGCGAGGACGAAACTGACTGCATTAGCTGTAGTCGTCGCCAGGAAGGAAGCCGTTACATCGAAATAGTCTCCCTTTTTGACCAGATTTGCAGTGGTTGTGACATCCAATGTACTAAGAACGTTTAGTAACCTTCCTGCCTGTTCAAATTTAAGTGTTCCGGCTGCTTTGACATTATCGGCCATGATGTCGCGGATATTGCCTGCTGCATTTGTTACCGTGCCATTCAGGAACGCGACATAATTATCGCCGCCTGTCGCCATGAAATCGTTGGTGGCGATAATATATGTATTTGACTTATCGTTGACAACCATCCTACCGCTGTCAAGAACGATAGAGTCTATCACGCGGACAGGTATAGTATTGCCGTTGTTATCTTTTACAGCATTGCTTAATGGATCAAGGATCACTTTGACCGGATCGGTATGGTAATACACCTTGCAGCCATTGTATTGCATTTGGCCTAAACCGCTACCGATAGCGCCATTTAAGCCATACGTAAATAATGCATACACATCTGCGCCTGTCATCTTAACGTTTGTCAACACATTGTCAAACGGCATAACGTTGTACATATCGCCCATTGTAAGCTGGCCTGCCGGAAGGTCAACGCGAAGCCCGTGAGCGTTTTGAGTCGAGATATCAGCCGGCGTACCTGCCGCAGCGTCTGCAATAAGCATTGTGCTTGTTGCCCATTCGCCCATGTTCGAAATTGTGTAGTCGTTTCTTACTAAATCGACGTTACTGGTACCTAACTGTTGATTAAGGATTGGTGCGACAGTACTTTCGCTTGCAGCAAGCTTTGCCGCGGCAGCCGCATCGGGAGTTATAATCAAGTGATCTGCTGCATACATTTTGTCAAGTTTTGGCGTTATTGAAATTACTTTACCATTGTCCTTGTCATAAACGATGTTGAGATCCGCTAAATCGCGTCCATTATAATAGGCCTGAACGACTGGGATTGCAGCGCCGGCGGAATTAGTTACCGTACCGCAGACTTCATTGTGGGAGTGGGCCGTAATAATCGCGTCAGCACCGGTATCTACAAGACCAGCCGCCGATGTTCCGTCGATATATGTCTCAAAAGTAATTGTGTTGGTTGAGTTTTGGTAACTGCCGATATGAGCGAGTAAAATCACCACGTTGGCTCCCGCGGCACGGGCATTCGTAACAGCCGTTTTCGCTGCGGCGGCTGGGTCCAGGAATTTAATAGCAGCCACATTTGCCGGAAGAGCGGTGTAAACGGTCTGAGGTGTCGTCAAACCGACAAAAGCAACGTTTAGGCCGCCGATTTTCTTAATAGCGTAGGGTTTTACATAGCCAGGCACGCTGTCATCGGATTTATTGACAATGTTGCAAGAAAGAAACTGGATTCCTTGTGATTCCCAGTCAAGTATGTGCGATAGACCCCAGTCGTATTCATGGTTACCAAGCGCCGAATATTCGGCTCCAATCTCGTGAAACATATCAACAACAGGAGCGCCATAAAGCAGGTTGGAAGCGGCTGAACCATTGAAGTTGTCGCCTCCGGAAACCACATAAGTATCGGGATTAATTGCCTTGTAATTGTTAACTTCGGCAACTAGTTTTGCTACGCCTTGATTTTTACCACTTGGATCAAGCGCACCATGAAAGTCGTTAAATGAGAGAATATCAATAACACCTGTGTTGTCCGCAGCGGAAACAGAGCCGGTCGGCATAAAGCTGAATAACATAACTAAAACTAACAGCAGCATAAATGGTTTCTTGATTTTCTTTATCATACTTTTTTACTCCTTTCAAAATAAAATGGCTAAAACTATTATACCATTATTTCCCATATAAGCATGTCGAAACTGGCAATCAAATAATTCATATTAACTGTCCAATAAAAGCAAAAAGCAGACCTTCAAAGATCCGCTAAATTTATGGTTATGGCTAACTTGACTGAAACTTACGCAAAACCATCATTTTGTTGACATGATAATTACAGATACCTTCCGGTAATGTATTCTATATATTCCTTATCTGATTCTCTAAACCTGTTTGCCATCCTTACTATAAGCTCCTGATATGTCAATGAGTGAAACAATATATTATCCTGCTTTGTAATTTCAAAAAACCTGGCAATCTCATCACCATGCCTGAATGATTCATCTCCGATAGTATCATACCAGATATACAGGAGTCGGAAATTCGTTTTTCCACCATAGTTTTTCTTCAAAGCTAAGATATGTTTTATTAGTTGGGCTGCATGAAGATATTTGAATTGCTTATCATCAGGACTTATGTCTTTACTGAGTTCAAGAATTTTAGGTATATCACTCCAAACTTCTTCGTCCTGTAGATATTTCGGATTCAGGCCTCCATGTCCTCTATTTGAATAAGGTTCAGAAAATTTTGATTCGATTGCATAAGCCTTAATTTTCGCATCGGTATTGTTCTCGATTACTACGTCAATATTAGGGCATCTTGGAAACCTCTTTTGAATAGATAATCTCTTTTCAAATTGCATGCTTTCTATATATTCGTTTGATTCATCGCATAGCCCGCACATGTATGCAATCTCATTCAATCTGTTAGTTCGAAGCCAGTATTGAAATACATTTACACACAATGCAGACGAAGAATGCAATGCGCTCATTTTAGCCGCATGTCCTTCGTCTTCAATGATCTCGTTACCGTCGGCAAGACTGAAATTATCTTGGACATCCTCCAATAGCGGCTGAAAGAGATTAAATTCCAATTCCTTTGTATAGATTTGCCTTCCTCTGACAACGGCACTGCCAATAAGTTTATCACCCAAGTCATTGTTATAAGCCCACTGTAATTGTTTTTGTAAGATGAATTCATATCCTGTCATAATTCACTCCCCCGAGAAGGTAATTTAACGGAATATTTATTTCGGTAAAACTATTTTCTAATTTCCCGACATATACTTCCAAATGGTATAATCCAGTGACCGAGGTGTAAGATATGGATACTCCTTCCTAAGTTCGTGGCATGCATCTATAATCATCTTCTCTATCTCAATAGGATTATCATTTATATCCTGTACTCCGGCAACTTTGATAAAATTGATAATGTGCCTGTCAGGTTTTATATGCCATTCGTCACCAGACAACATATAAAAATAGTTGATAGATATTCCGCTACGATGTCCCGGAATCAGCTTAATGCTGTTTTGAAAGATAGTTCTTTCTATATCGCTTACTAAATTTAGTTGAAGGTCCTGATAGTATTCAATATTAAGCTTTTTCAACGCAGAAGCAAATAAATAAACGGCTTCCGCCTTAAGTATTCCATTTTGAGATGAAGTACGCTGCTTGTTTTTAAATATGTTTTCCGCAGAAAATCCGAATTTCTCACTTGAATGATACGATAAGGATTCTTCCAGTACTGATAACATATGAGAAATGCTTTCTTGCCTACTGATTGGCAATAACTCCTCGCTACACCGATGGCGCTCCCATCCTTTGTTTTCGTAGCCTACATAGCTACAGTAACTATTCACTGTATTCAATTCCGTCGGATATCTGGCGTTTATGGAAAAAACAACACTAATAACGCATTGGGGAAGGCTGCCATATAAAAATTCAGGCCCATATTGCATCGAAGCAGTTTTAAAGGCTTCGAGGTTAATTAGCACTCTCTGGCATAATTGAATTATTTTATCCCGGTCACTCATTTTTCAGCCTTCATGTAATAGAATTGAAGTTAATTAAAAAATCTATCATTGTTACCATACTCACTTAGCTATCAAGATGTAATTCACTAATACCAGACACGTAGATGCTAATGGTAATATTCTTCAAAATAAAGGAAATTCCTGCATTAATAAAAAAATATGGCAGAATTGCTAAACAGATGTGAAACATTAATTTCATGTAATAATCCAATGCAATCGGATAGGAGGCTACTAATTATTTTAGTAGCCGACCTTCCACACCACCGTACGTACCGTTCGGTATACGGCGGTTCCCATAGTTTACACCTTCAGA
>Ga0207800_1000028_pt1 | contig 72618 bp, 63 predicted proteins | sample LuqExpMetageno11_FD_187769 | JGI IMG/M metagenome (GOLD analysis project Ga0207800, IMG submission 187769) | Tropical forest soil microbial communities from Luquillo Experimental Forest, Puerto Rico - Sample 11 (SPAdes) | ecosystem: Environmental > Terrestrial > Soil > Tropical forest ... | reverse complement strand
TTTTACTCGTTCCAAGGTTCGACGGGTTCGAACAGAATCTGCTTGAATGGCTGCACAGTTTCCTTCCGATTCCAATCACGCTGAAGTTCACATATAATTTGCACCCAACTCACGGGCCTCCCACCGGCCTGGATTATGCGTTTCAGCCCCGCCCGGTGCGCCTCGACGGAGGTTCCGGCGACCGCATCAACTACTGGGTAGACCTCGTAACCATCGCGAATTGCGTCGAGTGAGGGAAACGTGAGACATGCCTCTGTCCACAGCGCGGTCATGATAAGCTTCTTGCGGTCCGTAGCCTTGACGGCTTTTACGAATTCCTCGTCTTCCCAGGCATTAATCGTCGTGCGGTCAAGCGGCTCGATTCCGGTCAATACTTCTTGCAGCTGATGGATTGTCGGTTTGTTGATTCCATTGTTTACGTTCACAGTCGACAACACGATCGGTAATTCATACATCCGTGCTATGTTCGCCACGCGTACAATGTTGTTAACCAGATGCTTACGGTCCATAGAGACTATTGAAGCTACCTGAACCGGCTGGTAGTCAATTATAATAAGCATTGAATTTTTTGGGGTGAGCAGGTGGTCATTCACCTGATCGCGTATTGGTAGACTTGTCATTTGTGTCCTCCTTCTCTGATTGTTGTATGCGAATTCATTCACCGTCACGGGCAGCAATCTTTAAACCTTCAAGAGGAACATCCCCGCCTTCAATCACAACTGCATCCGAGTGTGGACCTAATGCGTGAATGCCCTTCTGCACGTCCAAACGGTCAATTCTCCCCTGCACAATCAATGTAACTACCTCTTGCCCGGTAGTACAAAGTCCACCATCGACGCTTAGCTCGCCAATGTGACCACCTTTCAATACACTCAGTGTATACGCCTTGAGTTTTAACACTTTACCTTTTACCAGGCTATCTCCTTCGCTGCCATGTGTCGTTATGTTACCTCGCACACTCAGGCGCGGCAAATCGCGGCTGATCTGAATTCCCACGCTCCCATCGCCGTGCGTTGTAATGCTACGGAATGAAGTTTGTTGCAAACTGCCTGCGTAGAGATTAAATCCACGCGCCCCTCTGCCGAAGGTTTCGATGGGTGCTTTGACTTCCAAAATGCCAATTTCATAAAACTGTACAAATCCAATGCCGCTCGGTCCTCGTGAAATAATGGGCGCACGGGCAATCCATTCGTGTGCGCTGCCCCAGTTATCGAGCACCATATCATTTGGACGTAAGTCGTAACCGCTCCGATATTCTCGACACGATCCACCCACGCACCATAAATCACGAACACTCCGCCGCTAATCAGGTCAGGTGTATTCTCGGGGATTCCGCCATCTGCGTGAATCTCACCGGTTATAAGGCGTGTCACCTGCACACGTCAACCTTCCGGTGTTCCATCTGGATTGCCCTGTCCACCAACGAAAACACCGCTACCGCGTACTGGTGATTCGGCACTGCCCGCAGAAATATTCAGAAGTTCGGCAGTGATCGTCACGTCGTCAGTATGCGTATTCCATAGGGTAAACGCACCCTGTAAAACATCCACACCATATGCGTGAGGTCGCTTTTCACGCCCGCGCAAATCAGCATATTCTATATTAAGATTCTCAACGTGTACATGCCCGCTGCGTGTTGCACTGTCTATTAACAATGATACTTGCCCGGTCGTGCGGACGTTATGAAGCGTGAGCGTGCCTAGATCCGATATACCTGTATCATTCAAAATAGCGCGTTCCACCTCACTAGTGCGAATTGTAATGTCGGAGAGCGTGTTACCGCGGCTCAACTGCACACCGCGTGCGCCGAAATACAATGTCCCGCCCGTCAAGGTCTGTCCCGGTTGAAGGAGAAGCATCGGCATTCCGCGAATCTCGCCTTTGATGGTAATGTGTGCATCGCCATGCTTTACTGCGTCTTGAAGCTCCTCTGCATTTGTGACTATTCGAGTTTGATGCCCCATATACCCCTCCTAGTAGACTTATATGCACCTCTTTTGTCTTTCGACAATTGGCGAACAAGAGACTGAGATTATTTAACCTGAAATATCTCCCAAGTAATGCCAGTAGAACCATAGGCTGACTGAGTAATATGCTCAGCTTGTTGATAATTCCCATTATGGGTATCTTCTTAATGTTTTTTCTAAATGTATAATGCAGAATCTCTTTGTGGTCGTCGAGTCACCATTTTGCGTTTTCCAGTAAAACACGAGCAGATGAATTTAAGTAAGCAATCTAAAAGTCATCAGCATTGAATGTAACAGAAAAATAAGTTAGGATAAAAGTTCCGTTGCAAAAATAGCAGAATAAGTATGTGAAATATAGATAATGAACAAAAGTCAAAAATATTCGAGTTAAATGTACCAATATAGAACTATTCCAAATAATTGATTAATATATTTGACTTCATCAAGATTAGAATAGTTTAGATTCTTGATTTGTCCTTTTTTAACCATATTCAAAGCTTCAATTCCTTTTAAAATTATAGAAAAGCCGCAAAGAAATTCTTTAAGAGGGCTTTGGGTTCAGATGATTTCTCCACAAAATGTTTTCATTTTAAAGGCATTTACTGACATACCATACACTTCCAAATTTCTATTTATTCCATTGTTTTTCTCTATCATTTTTTTGCAATGGAATCTTCTTTCCTACAAGCCTTGAGAGACCGAGTTACCTTTGGCCAATAACTCGTAAAAAAGAGGGTTAATGAAAGATATTATTTCCAAGAAGGAAATAGAGCATTAATATTAATGCATAGCAGTGGGGAATGATAATGATTGAAACCAGAAAGATAGCAAAGGTCCTAAAAAGCAAACCTACACTTGAAGGAGCAGGCGTTCACCTCAAAAGGGCTTTTGGGTTCAGCCAGGTTCCTATTTTCGATCCTTTTTTGCTCCTGGATGATTTTAGATCCGATAATCCAGAACACTACCTCCAAGGTTTTCCGTGGCATCCTCATCGTGGTATAGAGACAATCACGTATGTTCTTCGTGGAGATGTAGAACACGGAGACAGTATGGGGAACAAAGGGATTATTTCATCAGGGGATGTACAATGGATGACTGCCGGAAGCGGAATTATCCATCAGGAAATGCCCAAAGGAGATCCTGACGGTTTGATGTATGGATTTCAGTTGTGGGCTAACCTCCCGAAATCTCACAAAATGATGGACCCACGATATAGAGATGTGAAAAGTGATCAAATCCCAGTGGTTTCATTGGAGAATGGCACGAAAATCAGGATTATCTGTGGAAGCGCAGGAAGTAGACAAGGACCCGTTAGAGACATAGTCACCGATCCAGAATACCTCGATATAACTGTTCCCGCTGGATCAGAGTTTTCACATCCTACTAAACGTGGACACACAGTGTTGGCTTATGTCATAGAGGGAAAAGGATATTTCTGCAAGGAGAAGGAGCCATTTTCCTACGAGATGGAAGGCATCAACTATTTCGATATAAAGCGAGATCTCTTCCTAGAAAACGGAGATGTTATTCTGTTTAGTGATGGGGATCAAGTTGTGGTTTCAACTGAAGGAGATCATGTCAGATTCTTGCTGATATCGGGAAAGCCCATCGGTGAACCGGTAGCCTGGTACGGTCCTATTGTAATGAACACAAATGAAGAATTACGTATCGCTTTTGAAGAGTACAGCAATGGAACTTTTATCAAGCAAGAAAGAGGAGGCAAGTAAAATGAGTAATTATCAAGAGAATGTGGGTCCTCATGATGGGCTCACAGAAAACAACGCTGCTTTATTGTTGATCGACCATCAGGTAGGTCTCATGCAGCTAGTAAGAGATATGACTCCGGAAGAGTTCAAGAATAATGTTGTTGGTCTTGCCAAGACGGCAAAGAATTTTAATCTTCCTGTGATTCTTACCACAAGTGTGGATTGGGGACCGAATGGCCCTATTCTTCCGGAATTGCAGACATTGTTTCCTAATGTAGAAATCATTCGTCGCCCAGGCGTCATCAACGCATGGCGTTGGCCAGCATTTAGGAAGGCTGTTGATGAAACCGGAAGAAAGAAACTCATTATTGCCGGGATTAGCGATTCCACATGCTTGCAGTTCCCTTCACTGGATGCAGTTCTTGAGGGATTTGATGTACATGCGATTATAGATGCGAGTGGAGCAGTGAGTGTTCTTGAACGTGAAGCTACTATAGCAACTCTTACCCATGTGGGAGTGAAAGTGCGTAACTGGTGGTCGGTTGGTGCAGAACTTCAAGCCGATTGGCGCATAGATGAAGCAAAAGGATGGCCTTATGCTATGGTATTTAGAGAGCATCTGCCTAGTTGGGGTCACTTGCTCGATACATCAATGGCTTATGGTACTGGAAAGATGGTTCCTCCAGAGAAAAAAGGGTAATATCTTAATTAAGCATAATAACCATCCTTTATTTTTTGTTGGCGCTTTAAGCTAATAAATCAAAATAGAGTGGAACAATGTCTTTCGACGACGCACAACAGTTGTTTGTATTGTTTTTTGCAATTTACTTTGCTATGATAATAGATCGTTCCCATGAAATGTATAAACCGTGGGACACATATAATGCTTGGAAGAGAAAGTCTCACAATATTAAGCGTTTATTAGCAGCATGGATTATTTTATTTATAATACCTCTATTGCATTTCGCGGTCTTATTTATCCTTCTCGGATCAATCGATGTTCGATTCGATATGACAATCAGTGGTATTTTAAATGTTGCTCTAATTGGTTTTGGTTCATTTTTCGAATTTGGCTACTTCAGAATATATGAAGCTTTTCTGCATAAATATCCCGAATCTTTTTTCACAGATGAAGAAAGAATACAAAAAGGTAGTTCAATTCGTCCGGATTTTTGGGCTCATTTTATACCTGGAGCTTTATATGTAACCCTATCAACTTTGATGATATTCATAACGATTTTTTATTGAGCCTATCCAAAAATCAATATTGTCTCTCTGAATTTCTTGTTCTGAAGAATCAATCAAGTTTCTGATCAGGAAAAATAGTTCTGAACCTTTACTGATTTGAGAATAAAGTTGGTTGGGGGATAAGTTCTTGAATATTACTGCTGGAATAATTAAAGTGAGGGATAATATTTCTCATGCTATTTAGTAACACGAATGTAATAGCAGTTTTTCGAGACTGTCTTTTTGTCCTTCTATATAGATTGATAATCCAGTAATTGTTGACATCAAGCCTTCTATATACAGGCTAAAATCTGTGTGTATAATGTTTACTTTGTTGGTATGTTGGATGATTATACTGCCTGCTGACTAGCCTGTTCTCCATAACTGCTGATGTTTACAGGTTGAAAATATGATTGTTATTCGTTTTTGTTTATGAAAATCGTTTGTAAAAAACTCCCTCATCCCATAGACTATAGGAATATAGTCTTTATGATCGATAAATCATATCAAATGTAAAAAAGTATTAGAAAAACATAGGCAATTGAAATTTACAGAAATTTATATATACTGCCGAGAAAGCGTATCTAGAACCTTAAGTACATATCATGAAAGCTAAAAGACTCAACTAAAAGAAAAAATGTAGGATTTACACAATTCAACAGAGAAAATCAATAACATTAAACACTTAGCTGTTCAAAATATAAATTAAAATTACAGTATTTATTATACTTGATTTTGTGCCTCATATATGTAGGTCCTAAAATATTTAAACGAAAGTAAGTTAAAAATAAGTCCATTTGAGATAAACGAAGTGGAGCGAAAAGGACAGCATATTCCCAAGACTATTTAATAGGTGATGGGAAGCTGAACTTTGCTGGCGCTTTGCGATCTCTCAACACACGCGTGGAATCGGATCTCCGGAAGGCACATCGACATAACGCATACCACCGAAACGATTTCTTAGGATTACTTCTTTGTTATCTGGAGTGACTTTTCCTATAATAGCTGCATCCTTGCCGTAAGGGTGCTGTCTCAGGATTGAAAGCACTTCTTCTTCAAAACCGGGTTTGACTCCGATAACTGCTTTTCCTTCGTTTGCAACCTCTAGAGGGTCGAGGCCCAGCATCTCGCAGGCTGCGGAAACGGCTGGCTTGAAAGGAATCCAATCTTCTTCAATAAGAATACCTGCTCCGGATTTTGCTGCCATTTCGTTCAGGGCGTTTGCAAGCCCTCCACGGGTTGGGTCTTTCATTGCCGTGATTACGGGTTCGCCCTCGGGAGTTCTTAGTTTCAGGAGGGGTTCTATGAGTTTCCAGAGTGGAGCTGAATCAGAAGCAAGGTCAGTGTCAAAATCAAAACCTTCCCTGTGAGCCATAAGTGATATTCCGTGATCGCCAATAGTGCCTGTTACCAGAATCTTATCTCCTGGATGAAGTCCCGAATCTCTCACAGGGCTATTTGTAATTCCCACTCCTGCAGTGTTCAGGATAATCGAATCAAGAGCAGTTTTCTCCACGGTTTTCGTATCGCCTGTTATTATTGGCACGCCAACCTCTGCAGCTGTTTCATCCATTGTTTTAATTATTTCTTCAAATTCCTTGAGTGGAAAACCTTCAGGGACTATGACCGCACAGGTAAGGGCAAGGGGTTTTGCTCCCATAACTGTAAGGTCATTAACAGTGCCTGATACTGCAAGCCTCCCTATATTAGTATTTGGAAAAAAAGCAGGTGTTATTACGTGGCTGTCAGTGGTCAGCACGAGTTCGCATCCCTTCTCGAAGCTTTCAAGCCTGACCGTGGACCCATCATCAAGGCATTCAAGCCCTATCGAGCCTGCACTTTTATTATGAAAGTTTTTAAGAATTATTTCTCCTATAAGTGCTTGCATTACCTCTCCGCCTGCACCATGTTCAAGAGAAATGGTATTTGATTTCATATAAGTCTCCTTTTTTCCGTCTTCTAAACCCTCTAGATTTTCTCAACCTATTTTAATTCTCTTTAACCTGCTTTTACTTTAATTCTCTTTAACCTGCTTTTACTTTAATTCTCTTTAACCTGCTTTTACTTTAATTCTCTTTAACCTGTCTTATCTATTCTGAGCCTCTTTAATTCCAAGCTCGATAAAACTAATCCAAGTTTCCAGGCTTTCCCAATCATGCTTCGAAGTTAGGATTACCGGCACTTTCGGATTTAAAGACAGGATATCATCTCGCATTTTCTCAGCTTCAACATCCACTGCATGTGCAATGTCAACTTTATTTATAACCGCAAGATCTGCAGTCTTGAAAATCATTGGGTGCTTCAGGATAATGTCGTCTCCTTCAGTTACACTAACGATTACAACTCTCAGATGCTCTCCCAGTTTGAAGTCCACAGGACAAATGAGGTTGCCTACGTTCTCAATTAACAGGAGATCAGTGTTATTAAGGTCGATTTCATCCAAAGCCTTTTCCACAAGCTTTGCATCCAAATGGCATTCTTTTCCGGTATTCACAGGAATTGTAGGGACATCGAGCTTCCTGAACCGAGATGAGTCCATCTCTGCAATTACGTCCCCTGCAATCACAGCTATTTTATATTTTTCTTTGAGTTGCCTGATTGCCTCTTCAATAAGAGTTGTTTTTCCTGAGCCAATCGCTCCCATAACATTTACTGAGAAAACCTGATGTTTGTCAAGTCTCTTTTTGTTTTTTTCAGCAACTTTGTCATTTGCTTTGTAGACATCATGTTCCATACTGATTACATGCATTAACATATACATCACTTGGGGATTCTTTTTGTTTTACCTGTTGCGGTTCAATCCTGATTTTCAGTTTCTATCTCTATACTTTTAATTATCAGCTCTCTGCCGCCCGTAATGTTTGCCTCCTTTCCGCAGATTGGACATTCCATGGCTGCTACATAAGCTAGAAGTTCGCTTTTTAACTGACAACTTTCTCGTATCTGTTTTTCATCTATTGTTCCCTTGTATCCGCATTCGCATTCAAGCGAAGGGGGCACCATTTCCACAATAAAATCCGCATCTTTGGCAATACTTTCCTCTGCAATGGCTTTGAAACAGAAGCTAAGTTGTTCTGGATTAGTATGAGATAGTCTTCCCATCTGAAGGGTTACGTGCTTAACTTCCGTAGCTCTATGCTCTTTAGCCGTGGCCATTACCTGCTCGAAAATTTCACACGCAATGGAAAGTTCATGCAAGTCTGCTTCCTCCTTATCTTGAGTATCTGAACCAGTTATAACACATGCCTTCCTGGCTTACCATACAGGGGCCTGCAGGATTTTTCGGGGTACAGTCTGTCCCAAAATTCGGGCATTGTGAAGGCTTTGCTTTTCCTGTAAGGATAGCTGCACAAATACAGCGCTTTTTGTCTTTTCTTCCTGTTTTCTTTCTGACGTCTTCAAGAGCAGAAGCATATAAGTCTTCGTACTTTTTTGCAGCGTTTTTTTCCTCAAACTCTTTCCTGAGTGCAAGTCCTGAATTCTCTATTCTTCCTATGCCTCGCCATTCAGAATCCGAAGTTTCGAACACCTTGTCCATTATTTTCAGAGCAATCTGGTTTCCTTCGGGTTTTACAGCTCTTGGATACCCGTTGTCTACTCTCGAAATACCTTCCTCTACCTGCATCTGCAACAGGTTTATCCCTAGAAGTATGTCTCCTGGTTCAAACCCACTTACGACAACAGGAAAGCCTTCTTCTGCAAGAGGTTCAAAGGGTTTTGAGCCTATTATGGTTGCCACATGCCCTGGAGCTATAAAGGCATCAACGTTGGCATCACTTGCAAGGAGTTCAATTGCAGGAGGAGTTTGTTTTTGCGAGGCAAGAAAGCTAAAGTTTTCAGGGGTATTTCTTAAAAGAGCAGCTGCATTTGTAGGAACTGTGGTCTCAAAGCCTATTCCAAAAAAGGCTACTTTAAGTTCTGGCTTCTTTTCGGCAAGGGCAATCGCATCGTCAATGCTGTAGACCATCCTCACATCTGCTCCCTCGGACTTTGCGTCCAGCAAACTTTCTGCCGAACCGGGAACCCGCATCATATCCCCAAAGGTGACAACAGTTACTCCACTTTTTGCAAGGGCGATTGCAACGTTTATATCCTCTTCAGGAGTAACACAGACAGGGCATCCTGGACCGCTTATTACCTCGATATTTTCCGGAAGGACGCTCCTTAATCCATATTTTGCTATAGTTCGCTCATGCGTTCCGCAAACATGCATAATACGGAGTGGTATCTTCGAGCCTCTGATTCTTTCCAAAAGCTTTTTTTCAAATTCAGGGACTAATGGCTTTGAAGGAAAATTTCCGTTTTCCATTTTATCAGCATCCGTTTTCAGGAGGATTAGTTTTCAACGGTATCTATATCCTCAAGTCCAGCAATCTGTTTGAGAAGGTGCATTGTTTCTTCGCTTTCTTCTTCCGAGATTTCCGCTATCGCATATCCAACATGGACAAGAAAATGTTTTCCAATCATGGACTCATTGGCGCCTCCCATCAGGTCCATATTGATTTCTCTGCAGATTCCGCCCATATCAATCGTCGCAGTATTCTCATTTACTATGGATTTTACTTTCCCAGGAATAGCTATACACATGTTTCCTCTAACTCTTTTCTTTCAAAATCCTATATTAATTATAATAACTTCTTTCCATGAGATTATATTCCTGTATTAAGGTTTCTACAAGAATTATTTTACAAGAGATATATATTTGTAAGGTATATATACCTACAGGTATTAACTTAGCAAAAAACCCTTCCAGTTCTCCTTCCTTAACTGATTAAACAGTTTTTATCCCTTTTACCCGTTTATATGTTCTTCCGTTCCTTTTTCTGATTACCCACTTTTTCTTTCTTCAGTTGCCGCAAACAAAAAAATGAGGGTATCGTGAACAAGAACTGGATTCTATGTTTTTGAGTAGATATATTAGCAAAAATTGTTTTTTAAAACTTTATAGTTCTATTTTATATTCTTTTTGTTTTCTTATTTCACTTGCATAATTTAAAGGTGTTTTTGCTCTAATCTTGAACTTGTCTTATAGGTATTTTGGAAATAGCTCCAAAATTGCTTTATTAGTATAATGTCCTAAATCCTAAAATGTATTAAATAAAAGAAGCTTAAGTAATATTTGTTCTGCACTTTTACGCAAATAAACAGGTTTTTGTTATTTCTTTTCCATTTTGAGCTCTCTAAAAGTTATTTACAAATCCTTGTAGACCAGAAAAATAGAGCAAATTCGACATACAGGCTCGCAACCTTTTTAGCAGGAACTGAATAATCCAAACCCATTGAGATATCAAATGGAATTAATGGGGATACTGTACCTTCCTACAACGAAATACCAGTCAGGTTTAAAAAGCTCAATCTATTAAATATCCCTTAGGACAAATGATTTTTGTTCTTGTTTTTCAAATTTTCTGCATCTTATCTTATTTTTATATACTCTGTCATTATATAAATAAATTTATAATTATAAATTACTACTTATTGATAGCCTATATCTTTTAGAATTATATTCATCTGTTTAATTTTAGTGTCTCTTTCAAAACAACGATTTTCGCCTAACATGTACTATATTGTATAACAACGTACATTTAACGAATTTATTTATTTAAAAAGCTAATTATATTTCTCGCTGAATAGTGTAACTTCAATGCAGCCAATTAATATATTTATTGGATCGTGTAAAAAACCTTATATACTATTCCCTCATTGAAAACATTAAATGTAAATTTATGTATACATTTATATAATTACGGTGGACAATTATTAACATTCTTTTAAATGTGTATAAATTTGGGTAAAATCAAGATGTGGTAGAGATGAGTACTGGAATCAAAAATCTTGCCCGCACACTGGATAGTGTGGACTTCTTAAAAATGGATCGGCGCACTTTCATGAAAGCTGTAGGTGCAGTTGGTGCAGCTGCAATGCTGAACACCTATCGAGCTGATATGGTAAATGCGCTTGAATTTGCAGAGACCAAGCTTGTCTGGCTGCACGGTTCTGAATGCACTGGCTGCTCCGAATCGGTCTTAAATGCAGGCAATCCTGACCTTGTACAGGCACTACAAAAGCTCAATGTCAATCTTGCTTTCCATGAGACTCTTTGTGCACAGCAGGGAATCTGGAATGATGGTAAGCTTGTAAACACCTCTGAGCTTAACTCCGAGATCCTCCTTGAAGAGCTTTACAAAGCAGGTAAGTATATCCTAGTCGTTGAAGGCTCAATTCCGAATGGTCCAAATGGTTCAGGACGCTATCTGGTTATTGGAAATAAGACTTTCAAGGAGACTCTTGGAGAAGCTGCAAAGAACGCAGTTGCTATAGTTGCAGTCGGTGCTTGTGCCGCATATGGAGGAATTACCTCTGCGGACAGTGCTGTTGCTAAGGATACGGATTACAGAGGAGTTGCTTTTGCAAAGACCGATTCTTCAAAAGGCATGCTTAAGGAACTTGGCATCGATAAACCGGTAATTAATATTCCTGGTTGTCCTGCTCATCCTGACTGGATCCTTCTGACTCTTGGCGCGGTAATTCTTGGAAAGATCAAAATTCCTGACGATCTTGGAAACCTTCTGGATGAATATGGCAGGCCGAAGGTATTCTATCCCCCAGACCATGTTATCCATGACAACTGTCCCCGCCGCGGATACTATGACCGTGGAGAGCTCGATACTGAAGTTGGCGGACCAGGTTGTCTATGGAAGTTAGGCTGTAAAGCTCCCTATGCTCATGCAGACTGTGCGATTCGTAAGTGGAATGGTTCAGTAAGTATGTGTACCCAGGCAGGCGGTCCCTGTATCAATTGTGTGGATCCGGGATTCCCAGATTCGTCAAGACCCCTATTTGTCGAAGCTGAAGATAAAGGTGCAATTCTTGGAGCAAATATTGATACCGTGGCCAAGGTAGCAGTCGGTGCAGCTGTAGTCGCTGCGGGTGTACATGCCGTTAGAAGAATGGGAAAAGGAGAGTGAGTGAAAAATGGTAAACGTTACAGTAGATCCCTTAACCAGAATTGAAGGCCACCAACGCATATCCACTGAAGTAGATGCTAATGGTGTTATTACCGATGCCCAGTCATCTTCCCTTATATTCAGGGGTTTTGAACGCATTCTGCAGAACCAAGATCCAAGAGATGCAGCTTTTCTTACACAGAGAATTTGTGGTGTCTGCCCTATTGCTCATGGAATGACAGCAACAAATGCTCTTGATGATCTTTACGGTGTAGCTGAGTCCGTTCCAAAAGACGCTCTTATGATGAGGAACATTTTCCAGGGTTTGAACATGGTTGCAAGTCATGCAACTCATATATATGTCCTCTTTGGTCCTGACCTCGCAAACCCTGCATACAGAAATGTCCTTACAACACTTGGAGACACCGGAAACGCGGTCTGGAAAGAAATGGTTGGAAGATTTGCTCCAATCAGCTACAAGATGGACGGCGCGGCTGTACCTGTGGGAAGTTCCTATCTTGCAGCAATTCCTGAAAAGAAACGCCTTCAGGAAGCTATCGCACTCATTGCCGGTAGAATGCCTGGTCCGTCAGCCCTTTATCCAGGCGGATATACCTACCCGGCTACTGTTGGAGATATAACCAAACTTGCCTCTTACTATCTGCAGGTTATGGACTTCGTATCCAAACATACTCTGAAAGTTGATTTCAACACCTGGATCGAAAATACCTATAAAGCAAGCTCTCCTCAAAAAGCAGTAAGCTTTGTTACTGAACACCTGACTGACCTTATTAACAAAACAAAGGGTTCAAATGATTTCTCCAAAGATTCAGGTTGGGGAGATGTAGAATTCTATGCAGCTTTTGGTTCAGAACTTGTAGGAGAAAAACTTCTTGGCCTTCCAGCAAGCCTTAAACATGATACAATCGGTGGGTACAAGGATCCCTCAAAGATCTGCTTCGTTTCATATGGTGGATACTACAAGTATAAAGACGGATACGATCCAAGGAGCCCAGCAGGAGACCGTATTTTCACCTCAGGTGTGGTAACAGGAAAGCTCGAATATCAGAAATTCGATCCGGACAAGATTACAGAGAGCACTGCTCACTCCTTCTACCAGAACAGTGCCAACGACCTCGCACCAACAAAAGGTGAGACTGCTCCGTTTACGGATGCAAATAAAATTGTCTTCACAGGAGGTTCGAACAGTCAGTACAGCTGGGACAAGGCTCCGAGATACAATGGAATTCCAGGTGAAGTCGGGCCTCTTGCACGCATGCTAAATATAAAAGAGCCACTCGTAACCGGCCTGGCTCAGACATTCAATGAGAAAGGCTACTCTGCAGCTAATGTTTACACCAGAATGTTAGCTCGTATGCAGGAAATGGCAATTCTCGCATATGAACTTCTCAACTGGGTAACAGTCGACTATACACCAGGAGGCAAGATTTCCGTGCCTATAGACCTTAATGCAGCTAAAAATAATCAGGGAATGGGTCTATGGGAAGCACCTCGTGGAGCTCTTGGTCACTGGATCTCTGCTGGCAGCGATGGAAAGGTTTCCAACTATCAGGCTATAGTTCCAGGTACATGGTTAATGTCCCCAAGAGACAGTAAAGGCATCCCTGGTCCACTCGAGCAGTCTCTCATTGGTTCAAAAATCAGCCCAGTAGGATCTGTTGATTATACCAATCCAGTTGGCATCTTCCATATGGGCAGGTCCTATGATCCTTGTATTTCATGCGCAGTCCACACCATTGATCTGACCGGGAAAAACACTCCAAATACTCTAAGAATACTCTAAAATAGTATAAGGAGATGACCGACGATGAAATCTAAGAGCAACCCACCAGTGGTTGAGCGCTATACCGTTACTGATAGGATAGCTCATACTGTCCATGTCATAACGATGCTGGTGCTCATCATCACTGGGTTAAAGATATACCTGGGATGGAGCTTTATGAGTTTCCATACAGCTCGCGGTCTTCATATGATAATGGTTCCGTTCCTGCTTGCAGTGAATTGGATCCTTATCCCTTACAATATTTTCTCCGAAGGCCACGGGTTTACGGGAAAAATAACCCATTTCATAGACACTTATATGTTTTTGCCTAAAGATGCAGCGCGTCTGGCTGGAGGAATTGGTAATTTCTTCAGCAAAAGCCACAAGTATCCAGCGTTCAGTATCTATGATGAAGAAGCAGGCCACTACAAAAACAAACTTCACCCCTTAATGAAGTTCCTGATTCCAATTGAAGGCCTGGCCCTTGTCTTAATTGCGATTTCGGGTGTTGTCCTGTACAAGCTCGACTGGTCGCTTTTTGGCCTTCCAATAGCTTCATGGATCCTGACTGCAGCAGGCTTTATTTCGCCTGTGTTCAACCTGTCTGCCCTTGAGTTCCTCAGGAATCTTCACCTGTTGATGACCTTCTGGTTTATCTTTGAAATTGTATTGCATGTTGGTATCCTGGAGTTCGATCCACATGTCTGGAAGTACTACAAAGCTATCTTTGTGACAGGAAAAGAGGATTTCTCAGATACTCATTACTCCGAGAGTCTCACAAAGTATTTCCCTACAGAGGAAAAGCCCTGAGAATCTCTTAAAGAAAAATATTAAATTTAAGGTAGTATAGGCATGTTTGAAAAGCCTGTACACCTTTTTAACTCCTTTTTTGTTTGAGTGAAAACATGTCTATACTAAATGCTCCTATACGCATCCTTGGCTGCGGAAGCCCATTAATGGGAAACGATGGTGTTGGCCTCAAAGTCATTGAAGCTTTTCACAAAACCGAACTTAAAGATCTCAAAGATATCGATATTGTGGATGCCGGGGTCTGCGGGCTTGACCTTTTAAATCTTCTCGATGGTGCCAGGAAAGTCATTATAGTCGATGCCATTCTTGCAAACAGTCCTCCAGGTTCCGTCCACCGTATAGAAGGGAAAGACTTACTATGTGGCGTCGAGTTTCACCCACTGGTTTCAGTACACGATCTGACAATTACAGATGTATTGAAAATAGGCGAACAGGTTCAACAGCTTCCTGATATCGTAGTCATTGGGATTGAAATCGGAGAGATTGTTACTGAAGCTACGCAGGAAATAACTCCAGATGTTCTTGAAGGCGTAGACAAAGCCATAAAGCTCATCCGGGAAGAGATTTCTTCCTCAATTTAACTATTTTTGTTAATTTATTATTTTTCTTGAATGAGGAAAATTAAGTTTCTGTTTTTCAGGAAAGATCCCCGTTTAAATATCTTTAGGTTAGTACAGCTATTTTTACTTAAACTTTCATTTGAAGTCCATTTGCTGTTAATTCGGCTTTTTTCTCTTAAATGATTACTTGGATTTTTCCGGCACCCAGGTGCTATAGAGTTTCCACTCGATTAAAGAATCCTTACTATCGGTCTCAATGTAAAATCTCCATATAAAGGGCTCTTCTATAGCAGAGAATTCAAAATCTACAATAGTGTCAGGTAAAAGTACAGATTCTTTTGCTTCCCCTGTGTTCGTCTTTATCGTGACGCTTGACTCCTTGACATTTAGGTTACTTATCTCAAGATGTACAGATTTTCCAGCTTCAGCTTCAAAGGAAGAATTATTCCCACTCGATGTTCCTGCAGTATGGAATTTGCGTCCCTGGCTGTCAATCGACAGTCCTGTTACAGGTGAAATTATGGATTTGGGCATATCAATTGGGGTTTGTTCAGGCGAAACTGCCTGTTTTGTTAGGATTGGAGATTCCCCTACTGGTGTGACTAAAGGTTTAGGTCTTTTAACTCCAGATGCCTTTACTCGAGGAGCCCTAGGTGCTTTTACTGGTGGGGCTTCAGGTGCTATTGGAGTAATTGGAGACGCCCTTGGTGTTCTAACCGGAGATTCCGGAAATAATGGAGTTCGAACTTCAGATACACGTGGTTCAGGTCCTGAAAAAGAAGATTCTAAAATGCCCGTAAAAAATTCTAAATCAAGACTTTCTATAGTTTCTGGTCCTACTACACCATCAACATTCAGTCCTCGTGCCTCTTGGTAGCTCTTAACAGCCAGTACGGTTTCATCACCAAAAATGCCATTGGCTCCAACCTTAGGCACCGGAAAATCCAAAAATATCAATGCCTGCTGAATTTTTCTCACAGCAGAGCCTTTATCTCCTCTTTGGAGAACTCTTTCATTGTCATAACAAGCCTCCAGAACCTCATCGCCTGCAAATCTTGACGATCTTAAGTCGTGACCATCCCCAATAGTCATATTCCATCCCCTATATTTTGCTGCATAATCCTTTCTTCAAATATGCAAGCTTATTACTATATGTTACAAACTTTAAAATTTCGATAAATAAAATACTGATATTTAAATATATAAGTTTTTAGAAAAATTATATTTATTAAATGTACTCGAATTATTTTACTAACTATTTAAAACATTAGAACATGTCTTCATAGTATGCCTATAATTTATCCAGACGTTTCTGAGTTCTTTCTATGATCTCTTTGTGATTTGTCCGGAGATGTCAGAGTTTTTACCAGAGAATTTATAATTTATTCAGAACTCAGCTTACTGTGATCATTATATTAATGAAACCTGATCGAAAAATAAAAACCTGATAGAAGTAGGCTTTCATCTTTTTTCTTTTTAATGCTGAATGTAAATAGCATCATCCTGCTATTGCAACATAAAAAGTTACTTGCGAAGCAGATTATTGATGATGTGATAGTCTTTAATATATTGGATTCCATTTTTTTATATATCAGTATATAAAATTATTTGCAAAATGGGGGGAGTGGAACGGATAATGAAGGATTACTTGAAAAGTTTAAAAATCTCGATTTCATGAAAATGGATCGCCGAACTTTTATAAAGGCTGTTGGGGCATTGGGAGCCTCACTTTTTTTACAAACATATAAAAGCGATATAGCTAAAGCCCTTCAACTATCGGAAACTAAAGTAGTGTGGTTTCATGGGGTAATGGATAGTGGCTGTACCATATCAATGCTGGACGGAGGATCACCTGATATTGTAGAGTTTCTCCAGGTTTATAATCTCAAACTTCTCTATCATGAAGTTCTAATGATGCAGCAGGGAATTTTTGTGGACGGAAAGCCTGCAAATACCAATGATCTGAATTCTGAGATTCTGCTGGATGAAATTTTAGAAAAAGAAAAAGGCTACGTTCTAGTTTCTGAAGGAGCAGTCGCTAATGGACCACAAGGCTCCGGGAAATATCTTATGTTGGGGGGTAGACCCTACAAGGAGATTTACGCGAAAGCTGCTAAAAACGCCTTAGCAATTGTTGCAATTGGAAATTGTGCGACTAATAGTGGGGTGAACGCTGCTAAGAGTGATATAGTTGAACTTATGGATCCCCGTGGGATTGCCTTTACTATGGAAGATTCCTCAAAGGGGATTTTAGATCTTCTTGGCGTCGAAAAGCCTGTAATTAATCTTACTGGTTGCCCTACTCATCCAGACTGGGTTTTTTTGACAATAGGCGCAGTTGTTTTGGGTAAGATAAAAGTGCCCGATGATTTGCCTTATGTACTGGATCACTGGAAACGTCCAAAGGTTTTCTTCCCGCCTGACCATGTTATTCATGATAACTGTTCTCGTCGCGGATACTATGACCGTGGAGAGTTTGAGCTGACAGTGGGTGGACCTAAGTGCCTCTGGAAATTGGGATGTAAGGGGCCTTATACTCATGCAGATTGTGCCACTCGCCACTGGAACGGCCACCTCAATTACTGCCCTCAGGCAGGTTCTCCATGTATTGGTTGCGTTCAGTCGGGTTTCCCAGACAGTACCAGACCTTTTTTCGTGGAAATTGAGAAAACAGGAATTGTAGGTACGAATATTAATACTATAGCAGGCGTGGCAATAGGAGGCGCACTACTTGCTGCAGGGGCTCACGCTGTGAGAAGAACTGTTATGAAAAGACCTGAGGACGAGGGAGAGGTTGCCGAAGAAACAACTTCAGAAGAAACCGGGGGTGAGAAATAATGGTACAGGTCACTGTTGATCCTCTCACCAGGATCGAGGGACACTACAGAGTTAACACCGAAGTCAACGGGGAAGGCGTGATTACTGATGCCCAGAGTAATGGCTTACAGTTACGGGGTTTTGAACGTCTACTACAGCATCAGGATCCAAGAGATGCTGCACTTTTGGCGCAGAGAATCTGTGGAGTCTGTCCGATTTGCCATAGCATATCTGCAGCAAATGCCCTAGATCAACTTTTTGGGGTTGCAGGTCAGGTTCCCAAAAATGCTCTTGTAATGCGAAACATTGAACAGGGGCTGAATTATATAGCCAGTCATGCGGCACATATCTATGTACTTTGGGGTCCTGATCTCGCAAACCCGGCTTACCGTGATATTCTAGCAAAATACGGTGATGTTGGAAACGCGGTATGGAAAGAACTCTCAGGACGTTTTGCGCCTTTGATTTATCAACTTAATGGGACTAGTTATCCGGCTGGCTCTTCCTATGTTGGTGCTATAGCGGAATTTCGTCGCTTGCACGAAGCCATTGCTCTGATAGCTGGCAAAATGCCTCATCAGGTTCTTCAGCATGTTGGGGGAGTAGTTTATTCTCCGACGGTTGCTGATATCGGTCAAATTGTAGGCTATGTATCGAAGACGATGGAGTTTGTTGAAGCATTTACTCTTGGGGTCTCTCCTGATACATGGGTTGCAAATACTTACAAGGCTTCTTCTCCTCAAAAGGCTGCTAATTTCGTTCTTAATCACCTGAAAGAACTTCTGAATAAATCCCTTACCAGCAAGGATTTTTCACACTCTGCTGGCTGGGGAGACGTCCCGCTTTTTGCAGCTTTTGGCTCGGAGCTGATAGGAGAAAAGCTTCTTGGTCTGCCTATCAGTATGAAAATGGACCTTGCCGGGGCTTATAAAGATCCTAACAAAATTGGATTTCTTTCTTACGGAGTTTTCTTCAAGCCTGAGAAAGGAGATGGATACGATCCCACAAGTCCTGCAGACAGTAGGGTTATTCCTTCTGGCTACATGAATGGAAATTTTAAGCTTGAAAAATTCGATTACAAAAAGATCTCAGAAAGCACTCATCACGCCTTTTATATTGACAATGTAGAAGACCGTCCTCCCTGGAATGGGATTACAGTTCCAGAAGAGGATCCTGGAAAAATAGACTATACTAAAGGATCAGCGAGCCGTTATTCATGGTCAAAGGCTCCTAATTATAATGGTATCCCATGTGAGGTTGGCCCTCTTGCTCGTATGATAATTATGGGAGAACCCCTTGTAACAGGATTGGTAAAAACTTTCCAAGACAACGGCTACTATCCTGTCAATAATTACACCCGCATGGTTGCAAGGATGCAGGAAATTCTTGTATTATATTCAGAACTTATGAAATGGCTGACACAGGATCTTGAGGCAGGCGGAAAGGTTGCTGTGCATACCGAGCTTTCCATGGCAAAGAGTTCCGCAGGTATGGGCTTGTGGGAAGCACCGCGAGGGGCATTGGGACACTGGATTGCCACAGGGCCGGATTCTATGGTAACCCTCTATCAGGCTGTGGTTCCGAGTACCTGGAACCTTGCTCCCAGGAATTCACAAGATATTCCAAGCCCTGTTGAGCAGGCTCTCATAGGCACCAAAATTTCAGCTGCCGGAAATGCACTTGGAGTAGATTATTCGAATCCTCTCGGGATCCTCCATACAGCCCGCTCCTACGATCCCTGCCTAGCATGTGCAGTTCATACAATTGATAAAACTGGAAAGCACCCGGATTATACAATCAAGATACTTTGAAGGAGGCTGAAATATGGTACGATCTGCTCAAAGACTCGCCTTCAGAAGAGTAATTGTTGAACGCTATACCTGGCTTGAGAGGGTTACTCATCTGGTGCATCTTATTACCATGTTTGTCCTGCTTATTACAGGATTAAAAATCTATTTTGGTTGGGATTTCATGGCTTTTCAAACGGCTCGAACTTTGCATATGATTGCTGTGCCTTTTTTCCTGGCTGCAAACTGGATTTTGGTTCCATACAACCTTTTTTCTTGCAAAGGAGAAAGATGCAGTGTCAGAGACAGAATAGTGCATTTTAAGGACTCTTACGTTTTCGGAAAAGCTGATGCAGAGCGTCTCATTGACATAATAAAGAACTTTTTTGGAAAAGGCAGGTATCCGGCATATAGTATCTATGATGAAACTACTGATCACTACGAGACTAAACTCCATCCTATGATGAAGATACTGATCGTCCTTGAGAGTATAGCAATTGTCATTGTAGCAATTACAGGAGTGGTGCTTTATAACCTTGAATGGGCTCCTTTTGGAATTCCTGTTTCAGCATGGATACTTTCCGTAACCTGGTATTTTGCGTCCTTTTTCAATGTCAATGCTTTGGGGTTACTTCGCTTGCTACATCTAATCGCAGCTTACTGGTTTGTCTTTGAAATTGTGGTCCATGTAGGAATTATTGAACTTGATCCTGATGTCTGGAAATATCACAAGGCAATTTTTTGGTCCGGAAAAGAAAATCTTTCAGATACTCATTATTCCGAGGTTATCACAGCTGAAACAAAGTATTTCCCTACAAAGGAAAGGCCGTGAAAATATCTTAAAGAAAATTATTAAATTTAAGGTAGTATAGGAATTTTTGAAAAGCCTGTACACCTTTAACTCTTTTTTTTGTTTGAGTGAAAATACGTCTATACTAAATGATCCTATACGCATTCTTGGCTGCTGAAGCCCGTTAATGGGAAACGATTTTTGGCCTTAAAGTTATTGAAGCTCTTCATACAACCGAAATCCTTATTGTAAAGCCCACGCTATGGCAGGAGTATGGAAATGCAAAGGGAAATCCAGGTGATTTGCGGGAATGTAAGTATCCCGAAGCTTTCTGACTTTCTAAAAACAATAAATTCTATTGCTTCTGAAAATGAAGTAATTATTCAGGGCTTAAACGCAGATCTGATCGCAGGTGAAAGGCATCTTCATTTTGCAGTGGGAAAAGCCCTTAGGGCAATTGCTGCGGGTAGGAACATAGCAAAAGATCCTGGAATCGAGATTATGCGGTATGCATCCGGAGAAAGACAGATTGAGAAGAGTTTTTCGATAGGGCTTCGTGGAGGAGAGAACAATGCCGTATTTGTACTGCTAGGAAAAATGGATAATCTGGTTCTAGCTCTCTCTGCAGTTCGAAAACTGATCCATGAAAAGCCTTGTTCCGAACTACTTGCTTTTTCCGATTCCAAAAGGCAGGGAATTCTTTCCATGTCCGGGATTACGGATGCTGAAATTGAAGCTTCAGGCGAAGAGCATATTCCAGAGCTCGTGATTGAGAGAGTAGCACTGGCAGATTTTGCAAAGTAAATAATGATCTGAGACTGCATCTTGAGTTTCTCATCAATTTTCTCTTTCGCAGATAGCATTTCTTTGATAGCGTAACAAAAGTTATGTAAAATTGTATTTTCTGTATTGTTTTTACTGATGGATAGGTTTTATCGTAAAATCTGTGCGTAAACAATACATTGAGTTTCAGGTTCTTTGTTAAACGTTTAGAATACAGCTTGGTCAGAGATCTCCTGCCTGAAGCTTAAATTTCTATATTTAGACTGCCACCGGCTCTTCAGATTCTGGTTTTGAGATCATAGTATGTTTTTTTCCAATATAATTTCCATAGAAATTTGCAATGAATATTGAGTTTGTAAAGAACAAGGCTGGTATGCCTATAAGTACAATTGAGAGGATTAAAAAGATAATTACAAGCGCATATTGTTTCAGGATTACCATAATATAGTCTCCAAGGTTATCCTTAACAATAGTCAAAGTGCCAAACTCAAAATAAGACTCGATAGTCTGTTTCCTGTAGAAATTAATCTGAAGAATTGGAATTACAAAGAATCCGAATATCAAATTAAAAAAAATTCCAAGGGTTGCATTGACATAGTTTACGGCAGACAGTACAATCATATATACAAGGAGGAAGGGAAGAGACTTCAGGAAAATAATGATCCCGAGTTTCAGATCCTCCATGATGTCAAGTTTAATGAGCCCTTCATATCTGCCTTCGATAAATTCATTAATCAACCTTGTAATATAGCCGAAGAGTACAAGCCATCCCAGAATCGGAATTAGCAACAAGAGTATATATAGAAGCCTTTTTGGTATTAAAAAAGGATACTTGAAAGCATCTGACAAACTTATAGTTTCTATAATTATCACCAAAGGAACTATAACTTTATATGTATATAATGGTTGTTAAATATGAAACTAAGGATCTCACTATTTCTAATAAATATAGAACTTAGGCAATGTGCTGAAAATTCTGTAAATTCCAAATAACTCTTTATTCCCTTTTCTTCATTATAAAAACAGGAGTTACTTTTGATATGTTATTGCTATATTGGCATTATTGTCTTTGTACAATACAACTTCAATTTTTCGATAAAAGATGCAGGTAATGGAAAACCTGCTTCTGAGTTTATGCAAAGAACAGTATAGATTTCTTCATTTTTGGCAATGTAGTAACAGTAAATTAGAAGTGCAGAGTCATGATTATCTATTCTTTCTCCAGGCTTTATGTATACTCCATCCCCCATAAACGACTAAAACCGAATCCACGGATCATATGCCCTATTTCTGGAATTGATGAAGGGTCAATCTTAAGTGCAACAATACCTGGATTATTTTTCGATAACTGAGAGCCTTCGCCCAAGATTTTCTGCTTAAAATTAGAAGGAGATCGAAAATCAGAAATTCCAAATTTAGAATAGCGATTTTCAATATCTTCCCAGTGAGTGGGAGGGCCTATTCTTGTAGAGACCTCGATATATATTTTAGTCTCACCATCTGTATTTTTCACACTCAATTTTCTTGCTCCCACATTGATTCCTTTTCACACTTTAGTTTTCTTACCTACATTTTTCTTCAAACCAGTCCATGAGAGAATAGGCTAGATTCATGGAATTTTCAAAACAGCTTTCCTGGCTGCATATCTGCTTTTCAGACTGGATATATTTTCCTTGAACAAGCTCGTGCCCCGAATCTTTAATCAGATTTCTTACCCACTGCCTGTCAGCCTCAGGATGGAACTGCAGCCCGAGAACGTTTCCATTGTAGAGAAATCCCTGATTTTGGCAGGCTTCACTTTCAAAAAGCTTCATTGCACCGGCTGGAATTTCAAAAGTGTCCCCATGCCACATAAAACCGCTAAATTCCGAAAACATGTAGGATGGAAATTTCGAATTTCTTATATCGCTCTGGCTTTTTCCTTCCACAGACCGTACTTTGTGCCAACCGATTTCCTTATACAAATTCTTCGTAACTTTTCCTCCCAGCACTTCGGCAATCATCTGAGCTCCAAAACAGCTGCCAAGTACGGGTTTTCCGGTTTCTATTACCTTTCTTACAAATTCTTTCTCAGGCTTTAGCCAGTAATATTCTTCTTCCTGGTACACACTCATGGTACCGCCCATTATCAGGAGCAAATCGAATTCTTCAGGGGCAGGAAAAAGAGAGTTTTCATAGGGTAGAGTTTTCGTAAGTTTATGTCCTTTTCTGGCTATCCAGGTCCCTACATTTCCTAGGGTTTCATTTTTTAGGTGTTGAAGACAGTGAATTCTCACGGATGTTTCCTCTTGAAGTAAACTAAGCAGAAACTGCTGTTTTTAAGTTATTTTTTAATTAAGTTTCAGTAAGGCTTTAAGCCATGCAGGTGAAGTTTAAATCAATCTTCAAGTCCAACATTGAGCCAAAATTTCGAGCAATTTTAAGCCAGACTTTTTTAGCCACTTTTTTATACTTCTTATCTGTATGCTTTATTTTGAAGCCTGAAGGCCCTCTATTTAATGGACTTTCCTTGATGAACGCTTCATAACATAAATACCTGATTCCGGTTCGGCCAATAGATTCATAATATACTATCGTATTAAGGGTTCACATAAACACCCAGATATCATATTAAAAGATTATATAAACATCAAGTGTAAATTGCCGAAAAAGATTTCATTATCAGGAAGCAGATTATTCATAAGTAGAAAATGGGAGTTGATTATTATACCTCATCCAAAAACCGTAGAAGAAATGATTGATTGTGCAGGGCCTATTGAGTGTGACTTATTGCCCAGACTTATTCAGGTGACAGAATCTGCTGCTATTGCCGCAGCCTACCAGATGGGTCGTGGGAACAAAAAATTTGCCGATCAGGTTGCAGTTGCCTCCATGCGAAGAATGCTGAACAAGCTTGAGATGAAAGGCATAATCAAGATAGGGGAAGGAGAAAGGGATGAAGCTCCCATGCTTTATATCGGGGAGCATGTAGGAACAGGGGAAGGAAACCTTGAAGTAGATATTGCGGTTGATCCTCTTGAAGGAACAAACCTTACTGCCGATGGCGGTCCTGGTTCGGTTGCAGTCATGGCAATGGCGGAAAGGGGTGGAATTTTCCACGGCCCGGATATTTATATGGACAAGATCGTTGTCGGTCCAGATGTAGTACGCTATGAAGAAGAACATCCTGATGAAAAAATTGATCTGGACGCCCCTGTCAAGCACAATCTTGAGATAGTCGCAAAAGCTCTCGACAGAAGTGTTGAAGAGCTTGTTGTTGTAATTCTTGATCGGCCCAGACACGCTCAAAAAATAACTGAGATTCGGGAAGCAGGTGCTCGCGTAAAACTGGTCACTGACGGAGACCTTATGCCTGGAGTTTCAACTGCGATCCGCGGGTCAGGCGTTCATATGGTAATGGGTGCCGGCGGTTCAGGTGAAGCCGTACTCACGGCTGCTGCAATCAAAATCCTCGGTGGAAAAATCCTTGCAAGGCTTGTGCTTCCGACGGTTGCAAATGGAAAGAGTCAGGATAAGATCGATGAAGAAATCGAAGAAAAAATGCCAAGGCTCGAAAAAATGGGGATTACCCTTGAAAACATCAACGATATCCTTGATACCGATAGGCTTGTGCCCGGAAATGATGTGATCTTTTCAGCAACAGCTGTAACTCCAGGTCATTTTCTGCGAGAAGTCAATTTATTCGGCGGTGGAGACGCCAGAGTGCACACGATTTCTATGGGTGCATCTGGAGCTGTCAGGTTTACAGACAGTATTTATATAAAGGATAAGCGTGACACTCCTCTCTACCTGTAAATCCTTTTATTCTTTTCTTTTTTATCTTTTTTCGAAACACGGATTTTCGTGGATTTCAAGAGAAATAGAAGATTAAAATTATAGAATATTTAAAAGTTTAGAATTAAAAAACATAGGATTTAGAGTTTAATTATGAAGATCTATCTTGAAAGTTTTGGCTGTTCGGCGAGCCAGGCATCAGCCGAGATAATGAAGGCAAGCGTCGAAAGGCTTGGGCATAAACTATTGGGCCCCGAAACTGCCGACCAGGCTGAGGTTTATATTTGCAATTCCTGCACAGTAAAATATACTACAGAACAGAAGATTCTTTACAAAATCCGCAGCATGGGTGAACGTGGGGTACAGGTTATTGTTTCTGGCTGTATGCCCGAAGTTCAGCTTGAAGATGTTTTTCACGCAAATCCCGAAGCCCACATCCTGGGAGTAAATGCAATTTCTCGGCTTGGCGAGCTTCTTTTCTCAATTGAGCAAAGAAAAAATAAAGGTCTGCCTGGAGGAGAACACTTTGAACTTAGGACTTCCGAACCTCTGGGCTTCCTCAATGTTCCGCGTGAACGTTCCAACCCAAATATTCACATCTGTCAGATCTCGCAGGGCTGCAATTTTGCTTGTTCCTACTGCATTGTAAAACATGCAAGAGGCAAACTGCACTCTTTTCCACCGGCTGAGATCGTTGAAGATATCCGTTCAGCTGTTGCAGACGGATGCAGGGAAATCTGGCTCACTTCTCAGGACGACAGCCAATATGGAATGGATACAGGTGTCAAACTTCCGGAACTTTTGCGCATGATCTCGGAAATCCCAGGTGACTTCAAAGTAAGGGTCGGAATGATGAATCCTTTCTCTGTCCTTCCCATTCTCGACGATCTGATAGAAGCTTTTGATTCCGACAAGATCTTCAAACTCCTCCATCTCCCAATCCAATCCGCTTCTCATTCGGTTCTGAAGAGAATGAACCGTTTGCATAAAATGGATGCTGTAGACACAATCATTCAAAAATTCCGTGCCCGCTTCGAAGACCTCTCCCTCTTCACCGACATAATTGTTGGCTTCTGCGATGAAACCGATGCAGATTTCAAAGAGACTGTGGAGTGGGTAGAGAAATACCGCCCTGAAAAAATTAATATCTCAAGATATTCTCCCCGCCCGCACACGAAAGCCTTTTCCTTCCGAAACCTTGACTCCCGAATTCCCGCACAGCGTTCCCACGAGCTGCATAAAGTTTGTGAGCAAATCAAGCTTGGGTCTAAGCAGGCGATGATCGGCTGGAAAGGTCGGACCTTTGTCTCAAAATATACGGAAATGGGAGATGTTCTCACCCGCACGGACGCTTACCGCCCGGTTGTCATAAGCGGCTTGAATTTGAAGCCTGGCCAGTATGTAGATGTGGAAATCGTTGCTGCAAAGCCTGGATATTTCCTTGGAAAGCTCAGTAAATGAGAGTACAGTCTGAGAGCACAGCCTAAGAGCACAGTTTTTCACTTTTTCGACCAGGCTTTTTCCAGTTCTTCTTTCCACTCCTTTAAATTCAAATTTCAGTTATTTTTTACAAACTATGTATTTATATATTATTCTGCTTATACAAATTCACTAATTCACAATCTCAAACCTCAGTTTTTGATAACCGGTTTTTTGCCTGTATTTTTGGCTGAATGCAATTCACCACATATCAGGGGGGTTAGTGCTGAAAGATATTGCTGTCGGAAGCTGTGTACACATGTTATCTCAGATGGATGATAAAGCTCTTGACGAGTTCTGGAGAGAAACCTCTGCCGGAAAATATCCAATAGTCGATTTTCAGGGAAATCTGGGTTATTCCTTATTGAACGAGGATGGCATTTCATTTGTTAGAAACGATTTTACTTCTCAGAATGAGCAGTTTGAGCTGGTTTTTGGGGACATTTTTTTGCCAGATACGGTCCAAGAGTTCCTTTTTAATAACAAAGTGATGCTTTTGATGGTTTACAGGAAAGGCACGCAGAACCTTTTACTCTCCGAGCTTCGTGTGGATGTAAAATTCATGCTTGACCTGCCGCGTGGGCAATACTTCTTTTTTATATTTCTTCTGGACGCGGGAGCTAAATCCCTTTTAAGTTCCACAGTCCATGCCATAGGTTTTCCATCCAGGATGCATTTGAACAGCCCGGAGCTTGAGACTTTTTATCTCAAACATCCTGCTGATATCTGGGAATTCGTAGATCCCTCACCTATAGAGATTAAGCGCGGTGGGCCTTTCTACATCAATCTGATTATGGTAAACATCGAACAGATTCCGGGCTGTTCCCTGCTCTTTTCCGAACTTCTGCAGGAAGATGAATCCACACTTTCTCTTTGAAATCTTCTCTCTTAAATGAGCTCTGCATCTAAAGTCCTATTTTCTCTCGACTTCAGGTGCAGATTGAGGACTTTAGGTGCAAGTGTAAAATTAGTATATTTTTCAAATTTCAAAAGTTCAAAATAGTAAAATTAAAACGAAAATATATTATAAATATATATAATAAGAAATTCAATTTCTCACAGTCATTATTTGATGAGCTGCAAGGATATCAAATAATGTAATTACTCCAGCCACGAAGAAAATTACTGAAGGTATTATGCTATAAATAATCGAACCTCCTGTAGCTAATGAATATAAAAAATAAAGTGCATATAATGGACTTAAAATTAAAATAACCCATATAACGTATGTGAACGCATCCTTACTCATATTTTCGCTATTAACATCTGGTTTTTTATTCGGTTTTATATTTTCGCTATTGATCTCTGGTTTTTTATTTGGTTTTATATTTTCGCTATTGATTTCTGGTTTTTTATTTGGTTTCATATTTTCATGCTCCGAATATCATTATTCACCGAGTAGTCTCTTAATATTAATTAATAATGTACTACATATATAATAATTTGAGCCTGGGTGGTTTTCAAGAAAAGTTCCAGATAAAAAAGTTAGGTGCAAAGCCTCGTAAATGAAAAAATAATTATAATTGTGGTTTCCAGTAATTTATAATGCAGATTATTACCAGATACGAAGAAGTAGAACCTTACATCACAAAAGACGGCTCAATTATCCGCGAACTCATGCATCCGTCGGTCCACGGCAACTCAAACCAGAGCCTTGCCGAAGCTACAGTGCCAGCCGGCGGAAAAACTTTTCTTCACAAACACCACCTGACTGAAGAAATCTATCATATTACAGGCGGCAGCGGGATAATGACTCTTGGTTCTGAAGAATTCGAGGTCAAAAAAAGGGATATAGTTTGTATTTCTCCTGACACCCCGCACAGAATTCAAAACACAGGAAATACGCCGCTGAAAATTCTCTGCTGCTGTGCACCGGCTTATTCGCATGAGGATACGGAATTGCTGGAATGAGTGAATAAAGTCTCAAAATCAGGTTTTTAGGAATTTTTCGTCTTTAAATAAAATGATTTTTGATCTCTCTTCTTTTTCGATTTCATAAAGGATTTCAAATGCGGTATTAGCTGAATATTTGTGATCTGATTCCAGTAAATCTTCGAGTCACTTTTTGCTTTTGACAGTACAGATTTTACCAAGTGCCTCTGCTGCACTCTCTCGCACATGTGAATCTTCGTCTTTCAGTGCGCTGATCAGCAACTGCACTACTGTATCAGATTTGATATTTCCAAGTGCTTTTATTGCACTCACTCGCACATATTTATCTTCATCTTTTAGTAAGTTGATTAACGGCTGCACTGCTGTATCAGATTTGATATTTCCAAGTGCTTTTATTGCACTCACTCGCACATATTTATCTTCATCTTTATCTTTAAGGACTTCGATAATTATACTAATTCCAACATTTCCAATTCTTTCCAATTCTTCAATAGAATTCATTTTTTCCAGTTTATACCTTGAATCTATTTTATCTGCAAGTAAAACACACAGTTTTTCCTTTGTGTTATCATTTGCTTTACTTACGCACTTTGAAGCTAGGAAAATTTCAGATTGAAACTTCAATTTTTGATCTTCTTTTGGAAGCATTGAATCAATAAATTCGTCAATCGAGTCCAAATCTAGTATTTCAAAGGTGAATATCACGACTTCTTCCCATTTCGGATGACTAAAAGCTTCTGATATATCATATCCACTTTCAAAAAGCTCTTTTAGCTTTATAGCTGCAAAATATTCCTGAAAAGACTGATGGATTCCATATGATACATAATTATCACTTTTATAAAGTATTCCAAGTTTGAAGCAGTCTTCAAGAATTAACTGCGGATTAATTTTTCTAAATAGAGGATCTTCAGAGTTTTTTTTGACAAATTTGAGGGCTTCAGAATATTTGCATGAAACTTCATTTCTGCACTGAAGTTTAAAATACAGATCAGTAAGAGAATTCTCTATTTGCGTTCTGTCTGCGTGAAGACTTTTTCCTTTTTCTTCCTGATGATTGAAAAGCGTAGAAATAAAATCTTCGTACAACTCAGACCGGTTTGAAGGTAATAAGTCACCAGACTTGTCTTTTCGCCCCATAGCAACTTTGATGGCGATGTAAAGCATCATTGGGTTTGAGAGTATAGACTTTAGCTGTTGATTGCTGAGGATTTTGTCTTTGAGAGTATTTGCTAGTTTTTCATTTGAAACGTAGCGATCTATGAATATCTCTATTTTCTCATCGGTTAATTTTTCCAATTCCGAGACTTTGAAACTGCTTTTTATACTCTCAAAAAAGCCTGGTCTTGAAGAAATAACAAATCTACAATTGTTATAATAGGTAATGAAATTTGAAATCTTATCGTAGGGGTGGAACTCATCGGTAGGTGAAAGTAAGTCAAAGCCGTCGAGGAGAATAATTGCTTTTCCTTTCAATATCGTTTCTAAAATGTCCTCTATTCCTTTTTCTTTAGCTTTCATAGCGACGTATGCGTCAAACGGTTTCTTTATGAACCGTTCTTCACTTATGTAAGAGTTCAATTCAATGTACAGGGGAATGTTTTCGTTTTTTCCGTCAAGGTAGCTTTTAACAAAGAGATAGTTAAGCCATCTAAGTGTAGTCGTTTTTCCTGAGCCTGATTCCCCGGAAATAATAAGCTTCTCTTCTTTTCCAACAAGCTCAAGAACATCATATTCTTGTGGTCTGTCGTTCTCCTCCTCGCGGAATTTGAGAGTTACTGGCAAAATTTCTTTGGCTGAAAGTTCTGTATAGACTTCACTGATTTCGTTTTTTCCATCTTCATCTATTATTTTGTTCAGGTATTTTTCTAATGATTTTTCAAAGTCTACGTCAGATTCTTTTTTATCTTGATTTTCTCTACCACCGTTGATTACTTCTTTTATTTCCTGAATGTTGTGAGATATTTCTTTGACGTCTTGAGATAGCTCTTGAACTCCTTGATTTGTCTCTTGGGTTGTTTTACCTGTTTTCTTTGCTAAATAGAGTATAAGATAGTCTCTAAGTTCAGATTCTTTTTCTATTTCGGCATCTATTATCTCAAAAAAGGAATTTAAAATTAAATCTGCGTCTTCGGGGGAGAAATCTTCCTCACTGGATAATTCAAAAAACTCGTTGATCAAAATATTTGAACAATCAAACTTATCCGGGTTTTTTAGATATTTTTCGATTGCTTTTTTCACTTTATCCTGATGAAAAAATGTCTCAATTTGTATTTCAGTCAACTTATACTTCTTATTAGAGAACTCTTTGATTGCTTTATTATAAACTTTTGAATAAGTATTAAAAATGTGTCCAGGGATCTTCTTAGAAGAGTCATATAAAAAGTTAGTAAGAAAGCCTAAAGCAAACTCTGAAACAACCATTTTATCCCTGTTAATATGAAAATTTCTTTTTTACTTCTCAATCAACTTCTTTATAAAATCATCCATATTAATTCTTTCTATTTTTTCAGGAAAGGCCGCTCTCCTACGTCGAGCGTGACAAAAAAGACACGGTATGGCGAATAAGGTTGTACGGGTTAGAGTGATCTAGAATTTAGTTTTTTCTTAACCAAAATAGCTGCTATAGCCTATAAATTAGTCCTCTTGAGCGAAGCGATTCAAATGAGCTCTTTTATATCCAAAAAAGAAAAGAAGCTCAGAGTGTCGGATCTTATTTATGTTTTTTGTAAATTTAGTTACTTCCACATGGATCGACACGATCTGAACTTTCATTATCTTATTTTTTAATATGTCACGAGATTACCTCTGCTTTTCTTATGTGAGTAATGTAATTACTTCTTATACTTTATTGAAACTTTTACTTGGCTCGAGGTAACTGTCTTGGTTCCAAATTTACCGGTTGCATATGCAGAATTGGTTAATGTACCTGCACTAATGTCAGCTTTGGTTATAGTATATGTGGCCGTACCTTTTACACTTGAACCAGACACAAGAGTACCACTGTTTATTTTCACAGTAGCTTTGTTATCTTTAACTGCAATACCACTAACTGGCACATTTCCAGAATTGGTAACAGTATATGTATATGTAATCTTCTGGCCTACAGTTTTGTAATTTGTTGGAGTAGCTGTCTTTGTTATTTTTAGGGATGGCTTCTGCACAACTTTTGCTGTTGCAGTTACTTTATTTGAATTAACTGTCTTGGTTCCAAACTTACCTGTTGCATATGCAGAATTGGTTACTGAACCTGCATTCACGTCAGCTTTGGTTATAGTATATGTGGCCTTACCTTTTACACTTGAACCAGGTGCAAGAGAACCACTGTTTATTTTCACAGTAGTTTTGTTGTCTTTAACCGCAATACCACTAACTGGCACATTTCCTAAGTTGGTAACAGTGTATGTGTATGTAATCTTCTGTCCCACGGTATTGTAAGTTGTCGGCGCAGCTGTCTTTGTTATTTTCAGAACTGGGTTCTGATTATTAGTATTGGTGAAAGCCTTGATACATACATCTGTATTTGATGCTATTGAGGTCATATCATACCATGTATTACCATCACAGCTGACAAAACTCTCACTGGAATTTGCTCTTGCTTTGCTACTATAACCATCGTATGGTTGTTCTATAGCAACTGGAGAATTCCAATTCGGTGTAGTAAACTTTATAATTACAGAGAACTTTTGTCCGGCTTTTAGTGGGACTCCGGTAGTCAAGCGAACTGTATGGTAGCCTGCAGTTGAGCTTGTTCCGCTTTGAGTAAGAACTGAGCCAGTTCCATTAATCGGGCCAGAAGTTGGATTAGTGTATATATAAATATCATAGTTGCAATCGGAATCTGTTGCATAGAAACTTACTGCTTTGAGAATTTCGTTAGATTTTGCAGTAAAGACGTTTGCACCCCAGCAAGTGGGACTATTGCATCCGATAGTATTAGTCCATCCAAGAGGATCATATTGGTAGACAGAGTTGTAATTATTAGTGTTCTCAGCTGTGAATACACAATTTGTTTTTCCTATGTTTGAGTCATAATATGAAACATAGAAATATCCATTATCACCAAAACTTGTACCCCAACTATTTTTCACGATAAATGCTCCATTTCCGGGTGGAACCTGTGAAAAGTTATTCTTGTCATAATTATCGTCCCATCCCACAATATCTACAGCGTGGTCAGAGTATGAAGATTCAGCATAGTAAAAACTATGTGTAGCGGTAGAATAATAATCGTAAAAGTTGACGCCACCAGTACATATACCTGTATCGACTGCTCCATATTTCTTAATTGCAGATTTTATTCCATCATTGTCCAGAGATCCCTGCCTGCTTGGAAGGAATAAAACATCTTGTACATGTTTAGATACAGGAAGTTTAAGTTCATTTGGTGAATATGTCGATGAATCACTATAAGGGTCATCTTTTTCGTTTACTGTCCCACTCCATCTGGCAAGGTAGGCAGTTGACATAGACGTAGTTCCTCCCTCTGAGAAATCAAATCCTTCTGGTGCGGTATTGGAAAGCACGTTTTTAAGATTATTTTCTGAAAAATCATAGTTTTCTCCCGGCTTTAAATACGATTCCAAAGCTCCATATGTTGCAAATGCCCAGCAATTTCCTTCATTGCCTTGATCTTTAACGGGAGTTACTTTGTTCAGAGCCCGCAGGTCATACTTAGATGGAAAAGATGTTTTAATGGCAGATTGGCTGAGATGCCTAAGATCCATAGGTGATGGTATAAGACCTGTTTTTTGCTTATTCATGGATATTTGAGATGATGCTTTACTATTCTCGTATTTGATAAAATCAGGGTTTTTCGGCGCTTGGTAAAATTTTGAAGAGCCAGCAATCTGAATTACAGCACTATTCTGGACACCTAATGTCTTGTTTTTTTCTGAATATCCAGTGCTTGCCATTGCTATCGATGTACATATAAGCAAAAATATGATCAATAATCCGCTTAAGACTACTGATTTTCTTTTTACATTTTTATTGTTTTTTGCATTACATTTTTTTTTCATACTAATCTCCTGTTTTGTTTTCTTCGATGACCCCCTTCGAGAAAAATATTCTTTTTATTTTCCAGTTTTGGTAATAATATGAAAAGTTATTTTTTTAACATCTTATCAGATGTATCATACCAAGAATAAAAAATTAATAATTAAATATTATTTTAAATTATCTATTTGGATTTAATATGAAATAATTTATATGTATATGTTCTTCTCTTTCGTTCTCTAAAAACTCCTGAGAAACATGTTTTTGACAGGAAAGCCAAAAGATTTGTGACCTTATATTATTTCAACTTCCAATTTGAACGAAAATAAATACGCTTGGCTATATTATGAGTCAATCTCAAAACTAATTCTATTCATATATCTATAAACTTCCAGACTTATTTTTGTGATAAAAATTCGATCGATTATTTTAGGTATAATATTTACAGAAATTTTAAACTTCTGGGATCAGCTCATGATATATTTCTGGTTACTTTGTTTCTGTTCTTGAAAATTTCAAGCAAAACTTGGTTTTTCGTTATTTTATGCAGGCTGAAAATATTTACTTAGTTAAACAGTGGCCAAGCACAAAAAAGAGCAACCTCAAGTTTGAATGTGGTTTTCAACAAAAAATCTCTACTTTTAGATATACCACTTTAATATTCAGGAGATTAGTAAAAATTACCAACTCAAAATAGCAAAAGACTAATATTTTTAATTTAAATTCAAATCTTTTTAATAATTATAAAATGTATCAGTAGTTTTAATATGAAAATTATAACTTGGAATTGTAATATGGCTTTCCGGAAGAAGTACAAACAAATTCTTCCTTTTGATCCTGATTTATTAATTGTTTCTGAGTGTGAGCATCCAGATAAATTCAGCGATAAATTTTACGATGATGTTTTATGGATAGGTGATAACAGAAACAAGGGCCTTGGTGTTTTCAGTTTTAATGATTTTGAAATTACAATCCATGAATCATATTGTGAAAATTACAGGTATGTCCTTCCTGTCACAGTGAAAGGCAGTGAAACCATGAATCTTATTGCCATCTGGTCGCAGAACAATATCGAGGACCCAAGAAGAAGATACATTGGAGAAGTCTGGAAGTCATTGAATTACTATAAAGATCTGTTCAAATTTCCAACGGTTATTGCAGGTGATTTCAATTGGAATGTTATCTGGGATCAAGGGAATGAGAAATATCCTCTTTATGGAACACTTACTGATGTAATTAATTTGTTAGAACAATTTGATATTTTCAGTATGTATCATACTTTTACAAATGCAGAGTTCGGGATCGAAAGGGAACTGACACTGTATTTCAGGAAAAATAAAAAGACTCCTTATCATATAGATTATATTTTTGCCCCTGCTGAAATGATTAATCGTAAAAAATCGTTTTCGGTTGGTAAATATGAAGATTGGATCTCTCTGAGTGATCATATGCCTTTAATAGCAGAATTAAAGTAAATTACTCACTTTTTAATCCAAAAAAAGTTTAGTTTTTAAGACTTTTTCCATTTCAATGCCTTCCAGGATCTCAAAAGAAAGATTTGCCGTAAATTCGTCTTCCGAGTCAAGTAAAGTTTGCAAACGCTGCCTGTTCTCTTCAGTACAAATCTTCTTTAGGGATCCTGCTGCTTCTGCTTTTACGAAACGGTTCCAGTCGTAAAGGCTGTTGATTAGGGGCTCGATGGCTTTTTTCGTTTTTATTCGGCCGAGGGCTTTTGCAGCAGCCAGGCGCGTGAAGTCATCTGTGTCAGTAAGAGCAGCAATAAGGTGATCGATTGCTTTATGAGCTTTAATTTGGCCTAAAGCCTCTGCTGCTCCTGATCTTCCTTCATTATTTATGTCCATTAGCGCGTCAATAAGAGGTTCTACAGCTTTTCTTGATTTCATTTTTCCAAGAGCTCTTGCAGCTTCTTCTCTTACAGAGCCATTGTTATCAAAAACTAGAACATCTATTAGGGGCTGAAGGGCTTTTCTTGATTTTATCTGGCCCAGAGTTCCAGCCGCAAACCGACGCACAGTTGCATCTTCGGATTTAAGGGCATTAATAAGCGGAGAAATCTCCTTTTCACAATCAAAAAGCCCAAGTGACTCGGCTGCAAGCCTCCTTACTTCATCATCTTCGTTATCAAGAGCCCTTATCAGAGATTCAAACGCTCTTTCACGCCGGCTTTCAGATAAATTTTGCAGGGCTTTTGCTGCCTCCCTGCACACAAATTTATTTTCGTCTTTGAGGGCATTATCAATGAAATCAAAGGCTCGATTCGATATACACTCAGGCATCCCATTGGAATTTACCTGGCCCAAGGCTCTCACTGCCCCTTGCCTTATAAAAGGTTCTTCTGACTTAAAAATCCGAATAAGCGGCTCAAGAACTTTTTCAGATTCCAGTTGCCCGAGTGCGTTTGCCGCTTCCTTCCTGACAAAACGGTTTTCGTCCCCGAGTGCAAAAAGAAGCGGAGCAACAGCTTTCCGAACTTTAATCATTCCGAGAGCTTTTGCTGCTTCCAGTCTGACTAAATGGCTTTTGTCACTGAGCTTATTTATCAGGGTTTTAGCGGCTCTTTCAGACCTTATTTCTCCAAGGGACTCCACAGCCATTTTTCTTACATATTCATCCTCATCCGAAAGTGCTGAGACGAGGGGACCAAGCGTTTCCTCAGATCCTACCGCACCAAGTCCTTTTGCCGCTTCCCTTCGGACGAAACGGCTTTCGTCCCCAAGCATATTGATGAACCTGTCTGAGATCCTGCCCGATTTTATTTCTCTAAGAGCCTTTGTAGCAATCCAGCGTACAAATTCATCTTTATCTTCAAGGGCATCTACAAATGGTTCAACAGCTTTTTCTGATCTCATCTGGCCCAAGGCTTCGGCAGCTCCCAACCGGACAAGTTTATCCTCCTCCTGAAAAGCTTTTATAAGAGCTTCTGTTACTCCCCTAGAATTTGTCCTCCCAAGGGCCCCTATAGCTCCAATACGAACAAAGTCATCATTAGCTCCAAGTGCAGAAACAAGGACCTCCAGTGCTTTTTCGGATCCTATTTGCATCAGTGCCTCTGCAGTCTCTAGACGGACAACCCTGTTCTTGTCCACAAATGTATTCCTAAGTAATTCGATGGCTTTCTCAGATCCTATTATGCCAAGAGACTTTATGGCTTCTATCCGTACAGAATAATCTTCGTCTCCAATTGCAGCTTCAAGAGGAGCAAGTGCCATCTCTGATCTTGTTTCCCCAAGTACTTTTGCAGTTTCTCTTTTTATCCCAACATCTTTATCCTCAAGTGCTCCCAAATTGGCCCGGATTCCACAGGCTCCCAGTCTTCCGAGGCTTTGAACTGCCCTTACCTTTTCTACTGTATATTTACTGTCAAGTTTTGTGGCGAGTAAGGCGCATAGGTTTCCTCTTGTTTCAGCGCTAGCTTTTGCAGCACATTTTGAAGCTAAATGTAAATTTCCGCTGGAAACTATTGAGTTTACAAGTTCTTCTCCAGATTCGAGTAGTTCCGAGGTGAGCATGATCACATTTTCCCACTTCGGGTGCCTAAACGTCTTTGAGATATCCACTCCATTTTCAAAGTAGATTTTTAACTTAAAAGCTGCAAAATATTCCAGAAGAGCTCGATCTATCCCAAACCTTATCCCTGAACTGTTTCTGGTAAGAAGCCCAAGCAAGATGCAGGCATGAAGGAGCTTTCGAGCTTTTCCTTTTCCAGATAAGTTGCATTTTGCATACTCTTCTGCTGCGTCAAAGGCGTAGATGTACTTACATGATGTTTTATTTCTACACTGGAGTCTGAAGGCTAAATCCATTAGAAAGCCCTCAATCTCTGTTCTTTGAGCAGGAAGTTTTTTAGAGTTTATTCTGGCAGATAACCCTTCAAGATTTGTTCTTTTATTGCTTCTTCTCGAAGGCGGCCAAGCTTCTGAAAACAAACCTTCTCTGGCTTTGAAATCCCTAAAAAGCTCTGAGACAAAAGCCTGATAGGTTTCTGCCCTGCTGGAGGGAATCGAATCGAAAAGGGTAAAATGTTCTATCTCTCCACTTTTTTCTCCTTTCCCCATATAACCCTCTGAAAGTTTGATCCAGAGGTATAGTAGCAAAGGATTTCGGAGAATCGGTTTTGAATTAACTTCCTTAAGGCTTCTGGATTTCAAAATTTTTGCCTGTCGCTGGTTGGAAATATTCTTTTCTATAAAGAGCCTGATCTTCTCATCGGTTAATTTCTCAAGTTCTGAAAGTGCAAATGCACTTTTTAAGCTATCAAAAGGCTCGGGTCTTGAGGCAATTACGTATCTGCAGTCTTCATATTCGGAGATGAAATCGGAAATCTCATCAAAAGGGGAAAAGTTCTCAGAAGGTGTGAGCAGGTCAAGTCCATCTAATAACAGCAGGGCTTTTCCTTCAAGCAATTTTTTAAAACCTTTCTCAGAGATGCCTTTTTTCGTTACTCTTATTTTTAAATAATTGTAAAAAGAACCTCTAACATAAGAGTCAAGTGCCACATAAATCGGAATAAGTCCCTTTTCATTTGCGAGGTATTTTCTGGCATAGAGAGCATTCAGCCACTTAAGGGTGCTTGTCTTTCCCGAACCCGCACTCCCGTAAATCATTAAGTGTTTCTCTTTTTCCACAATTTGTGAAATTTTGAAGTCGTAGGCTAAGGAAACCCTTTCTTCGAACAGCCTACGTGTGATTGGTAATATTTCTCTAGCAGACAATTCCACATAGTTATATGTTTTGTTTCTGTCTTCCAGTACTATATTTTTCAGGTACCTTTCTATATCCCAATTTGATCTGCTTTTAGATCCAGACATAAAGCCCCCACAATTTAGTTGTATTTCTTTTCCCCATTCTATTCTTTTTGTCAGAGGACCTTTTTTAGGTTTACTGTTTCCAGCAAGTATTGAGGGCTTTTTTACGACTTTTTTGTTATTAGCTTACTATATCTCTTAGGGTGGCAAAGTCAAAGAATCTTGTTTTATTCCTCTCTGTCCACAACTGGAAGTCTACCTATTTGTTAATCATTTGAGGATAACATCAAGGTTTTTTAAGGAGAGCAGGATTTCGAGGGTAAACTGACTGTCCAAGGTATCCATTATTACATTATAACCCATTCCTAGAACCCACGGGTAAAAAAGGACGAGTGCACTTACCCCGGGCTCCTCTAGAGCAGACTTGAAAACATAAAGGAGAGAAATTTCTAAAAAAGATCTTTTGCGTAATAAAGCATCCGGATCAGAGGTGTAGAGACCGCGTCTTGAATCTTTTCCATGTTTACTTTTTTCCTTAGAAAAAGGATAATTTTCAGGCTTAATTCTGCCTGAATCTTTTTTAGCTCAACGGATTTCAATGATTATTTAAATGTATCATTATATGATATTATATAATGTATCTCAATAATATTATTATATAATGTATCTCATATAACTTATTTCCAGAATGCAGTCTGTAAGAATCGGAAGCTTTTTCTACGATTTTTTTGCATTAGTTTACAGACTTTTCCATTTGCATTTTTTTATTGAGTCTTTGTTTTTTATTTTTTCCCAATAAGTTCCAGTACATCACATAGCTTGTTTGCGGTGTCAAGTACGGTTTTCATTCCAGTGGTATCCTCTTCTGCAGGGTTCCAGGCAATTCCGCCAAAATGGGCATTATCGCCAACTACAATCATACCGTGAATATGCATCCAGTCGTGGATGGACTGGATAGTCTTTTCTTGCCCTCCGTTTCTTGAACCCCCAACTGAAAGAGCTGCTCCAACTTTATTTTTGAGCGCGAAATCTTTCCGGCGGAGAAGGACGCTTCTGTCAAAAAGGGCTTTGAGCTGTGCAGGATAATTTCCTAAGTACACCGGGGACGCTACTATTATACCATCTGCGGTTATCATTTTTTCATAAATTTCTTTCATATCGTCTTCAATTATGCAGGAGTCTTTTTCCGTACAAGCTCCACAGGCTTTGCAGGGGCCGACCTCTAAATTGGATATAAAAACAAAGTCTGTCTCAAAACTTCTTTTGTTTGCAACTTCAAGGGCTGCTTTAATCATTTTTTCACAATTCTGGCCTTTTCGCGGGCTGCCTGAAATTCCAAGTATCTTCATTGAGATCATTCCGGAACTCTTTTATATTAATTTATCACTTATATTCAATAATATTGTTTTAAATATAGCTATCTGCCATAAAAATAATCCAGATCGTTATATCTCTCAATGAAAAAAGTTCTTATATAAATGTGTGCTGGCAGCCTTAAATATATATTTTTTATTTTTATATATATTGGTATGCGTTTTACGTAAATTTATATATTAAGACCCAGCTAACTTAAACTACTCTAATTATATAGGAGGTTGGTTGATTGGTAACATTTTTAGAAAAAATCAGTGAAAGAGCAAAGAAACTTAACAAAACAATCGCTTTACCTGAAACTACCGATATAAGAACTCTCCAGGCAGCTGCCAAGTGCCTCGAAAGAGGTATTGCAAATATCGTTCTTGTCGGCGATGAAGCAAAGATTAAGGCACTTGCAGGAGATCTTGACCTCTCAAAAGCAAAGATTGTAAATCCTGAAACTTATGAGAGAAAAGATGAATATATTCAGGCTTTTTACGAGCTGAGAAAGCATAAGGGTGTCACACTCGAAAGTGCAGCCGAAATCATGAAAGATTACGTTTACTTCGCTGTTATGGCGGCTAAACTTGGTGAGGTTGACGGTGTAGTATCAGGCGCCATTCACTCTTCCTCAGACACACTTAGACCTGCTGTTCAGATCGTTAAAACTGCTCCTGGTGCAGCTCTCGCATCTGCTTTTTTCATCATTGCCGTACCAGACTGTGAATACGGGTCAGATGGAACATTCCTCTTTGCTGACTCGGGTATGGTTGAAATGCCCAACCCCGAAGAAGTTGCAAATATTGCTGTGATTTCTGCAAAAACCTTTGAACTGTTGGTTCAGGACAAGCCATATGTTGCAATGCTTTCTTACTCCACTAAGGGAAGTGCCCACAGCGCTCTGACCGAGGCCACTATCGCTGCCACAAAGCGTGCACAGGAACTAGCCCCTGATATACCAATCGATGGTGAACTCCAGGTAGATGCAGCAATTGTTCCTAAGGTTGCAGCTTCAAAGGCTCCAGGAAGCCCTGTTGCAGGCAAAGCCAATGTATTTATTTTCCCTGATCTTAATGCTGGAAACATCGCATATAAGATTGCCCAGAGGCTTGCCAAGGCTGAAGCCTATGGCCCTATCACTCAGGGACTTGCCAAACCGATTAATGACCTGTCCAGAGGCTGCAGCGACGAAGACATTGTCGGTGCCGTTGCGATCACCTGCGTCCAGGCCGCAGCACAGGACAACAAATAATAGCAAACGTTTCTATATTTGTGGACTTTTTAGGAAGCTTTTTATTAGCTATTATACCTAAAATATTTATCATAAATATACATGTGAATTAAAAGTAATGTATAAACTGGGGTTTACACATGAAGGTATTGGTTATAAACGCAGGAAGCTCGTCCCTGAAATATCAATTAATTGATATGAGCAATGAATCTCCCCTTGCAATAGGTCTCTGTGAAAGAGTGGGAATCGATAATTCGATCATTACTCAGAAAAGGTTCGATGGCAAGAAGCTGGAAAAGCAGATTGATCTTCCCACCCACAAGACCGCTCTCGAAGAAGTTGTCAAGGCTCTTACCGACCCGGAATTTGGTGTAATCAAAAACATGGGTGAAATCAATGCGGTAGGGCACAGAGTTGTGCACGGTGGCGAGAAGTTCACAACATCTGCTTTATTTGATGCGGGTGTAGAAGCGGCTATCAAGGATTGTTTTGAACTGGCGCCCCTCCACAATCCTCCAAACATGATGGGAATCTCAGCCTGTGCAGAGATCATGCCAGGAACACCCATGGTTATTGTTTTTGACACTGCATTCCATCAAACTATGCCTGCATATGCTTACATGTATGCTTTGCCATATGATCTGTACGAAAAGCATGGAGTACGGAAATACGGTTTCCACGGGACTTCCCACAAGTATGTTGCTGAAAGAGCTGCTCTTATGCTTGGAAAGCCTATAGAAGATACCAAGATTATCACCTGTCACCTAGGAAATGGTTCAAGTATTGCAGCAGTGAAAGGCGGAAAATCTGTTGATACCAGCATGGGCTTCACCCCGCTTGAAGGGGTTGCAATGGGTACCAGATGTGGTTCCATTGACCCGGCAGTTGTTCCCTTTGTTATGGATAAAGAAGGCCTGTCAAGCAGAGAAATTGACACTCTCATGAACAAGAAGTCAGGTGTACTTGGAGTTTCCGGGATCAGCAATGACTTCAGAGACCTTGATGAGGCAGCTTCGCATGGCAACGAGAGAGCTGAGCTTGCCCTTGAGGTCTTCGCATATAAAGTTAAGAAGGTCATTGGTGAGTATTTAGCTGCGCTCAATGGTGCAGATGCATTGGTCTTTACTGCAGGTATTGGAGAAAACAGCGCAAGCATCAGAAAGAGAATCCTTGCCGGCCTTGATGGTCTCGGTATAAAAATCGATGAGGAAAAGAACAAGATCAGAGGCCAGGAAATCGATATCAGTACCCCTGATGCGAAGGTACGGGTTCTTGTCATCCCAACAAATGAAGAGCTTGCCATTGCAAGGGAAACAAAGGAAATTGTTGAGATCGAAGCTAAATTACGCAGTTCGGTACCTGTTTGATAGTAAAGGAATTTTTTTCCTTTACTGTTTCTATTTTTATCTTTATTGCACTCATTAAAAACTTAAACGTTTTTTGTTGAAACCTGTTTTGCTGTTACGAATTTTATTTCTACTACTTTTTGTTCCTCCGTTTTCCCGCGTTTTTCTTATTTCGAAAAATAACTATTCAGCCCTCGAGAATTAGAGTCTTGAGAGTTGGAGTTTATATTGCCACAAAATTAGTACCCTTAAAGAATAACTGTCCTTAAGCTGTCATCTGATTATAAAGCAGGTAGATATTGTCCCTCATGCAGTCGGGTCCAATAGGATATTGGCAACCAGGATTTTTGAGGTTGCCAGAGCAAAGAACCAGCACATACTGGGCCTTGAGGCCTTTGACATTCTAAAAGCTTATGGTATTTAAGTGGTAAAGACTGTATTTGCAAAAACTGTAAAGGAAACTGTAAGCGCTGCAAAAGATATTGGTTATCCGCTTGTAATGAAGGTTGCTTCTCCGCAGATTTCTAATAAATCCGACATTGGAGGAATCAGATTCCCCTTTCAAAATGCCTCAGACGTGAAAGCTGCTTATCAAGACATCACGGAAAGTATCTCAAAGAAAATGCCGTATGCATTCCTTGAAGGCGTACATTTGCAGCCAATGCTTTCAGGAGGCAGGGAAATAATTATCGGAATAGTCTACGATCCCACTTTCGGGCCCATGTTGATGTTCGGGCTTGGCGGAATTTATGTGGAAATTCTCAAAGATGTGCAGTTTGCGATAACTCCTGTTGACGAAAGAGAAGCCAGAGAGATAATAACAGGGATAAAAACCTATCCGCTTCTTACTGGAATAAGGGGAGTAAAGCCTTCTGACATTGGTGCGCTTGTAGATACAATTCTCAGAGTTTCGAAGCTTGTCTGCGATTTTCCGGAGATTGAAGAATTCGAGATCAACCTTTGATGATTTTTGAATACGTAAAAGGCGTTCTCGTCGTAGATATTAGGCTCATAGAAAAGTTACACTGATGATTGTTTTCTTATTTTTCTCTTCTAATCTTTTAATCTGTCTTTTTTACTCAAGCTATTTTCAGGCTATTTTATTCTATCTCCGTCAAGTTCTCTAGTTTTCTAAATCTTGTTCAAAAACATTTTTCGCCAACATTTGACAGTGGTTTCGGAATTATGAGACGTATCGGACCTAGGTCATACTAAAATTATAACATTTGTTTCGTACATACTGGAAGTAATAAATGAGGTGGTAATACGACCCAGGAACGGAAAAGATTCATGCTGGCTGTGGGTATCCTGCTTCTTTCGAGCACTCTCGCCGTTAATCTCCTACTTGAGGATTCACCAGTAGTAATCCAGCTTGAAGGGGATACGTTCAAGGTAGTAGATATCCCGTATGTATATACTGTAAAAGAGGCGTATATTCTCCTTTTTTCCGGATTTTTTGGAGGTCTGGCGCTAGCTCAAGTTTTACGGTCCCTGGGGATTCAAGGCTCTGCTTTTCCAGTAACTGGACAGGCAGCACAGGTCACGACTCTTGATGTTATCGCAGAGAAAGATCCAGAGAAGATTATTGAGGTCTCACTTGAAAATACCCCTGCTGAGGAATCTCGACCCAAGGCTAATATTGACCCTACAAATGTACTTCTACGAACTCTTGAAGGAGATGAAAGAAAAACTATTGAACTGATTGCAGCAAAAGGAGGTAGAATTCTACAGAATGAACTCGTGAATTCTCTTGATTTTTCCAAAGCCAAGGTTTCACGGGTTCTTATGAACCTGGAAAGAAGAGGCATAGTAACAAAGAAAAAATACGGGCTTACTAATTGCATTTCGATAGCTGATGAGCTTAAGGATAATATCGGGGTGAGGGGTGAAATAGAGTGAAGAAAAGCACTCTTATTTCGATTTCAGTTGTTTTGCTGATCCTGGTCCTGGTAGGTTTTTGGCAGTATGGAAGCAGGGCTGATGTAAAAATAGTTAATGTACATGCTTCCTCTTTCGGAGCCGGCGATTTGGGGCAGCTGGATATAATGCTTCAGAACAATGGTTCAAAGCCAGTTGATGTATGGCTTGATATTGAGAATGCTTTCGTAGACGAAAATAGGGTGAGCTATTCAACGTCAAGGCTGATAATTTCCAATAATTCCACAAGTCCATGGGATGAAGGATCCATCTCTCTTCAGAAGCCGATTAATCTTCTTCCCGGAAATAACTCATTTAGAGTATGGCTTGGGTATAAGCTTCCAGGGGAGTATCCTGTAAAGGTTAGGGTCGTTGAGAACAGTAGGCTTCTGGATGAAGAAACCTATCCTGTAAATATCCCGTTTCCAGAAATTCACCTTAAGCTGGAATACGAAATGGAAAGCAAAAACACTTCTGACGTTTACAGGATCTATGGCTATCTTATCAACAAAGGGCTGAGCGCTGCAATGAACGTGTCAACAAACCTTACAGTAACAAACGAAAGAACCGGAGAACTGGTGCTTACATCTTCCGAGCTTTATAATGTGGGAGAAAAAGATAAAACTCCTCTTTGGACCTGGCCCGACTATCCTTATGCAATTGTGGAAATTGCACATGATAAATCTTCTGGAAAATCCTACATACCTGTCCAGAACGTGGTGATAGGAAGCAACGAGGACCGCTTCAAGGTTAATGTAACGGCCAGATGGCAGAACCAGGTGGCTTTTGCCGAACTATTGATCCCTTCCAAGGAGGAGACCAGGTAATGCATATGAAAAAGCGAAGTCAATTTTGGAGCAGCAAGTACACAAAACTTTTGCTTCTCTTAATTTTGCTTTCCAGTATATGTGCTGGATGTCTTGGCCAGGACCCACTTGAAGCCAGAGCAGAGAAATTAGTTGGAAGTCTAGGGGATGAAAATAAGGATGTTGCTTATGCTTCGACTTATGCACTTATCGATATTGGGGAACCTGCAGTTGCATCTCTTATTGAAGCTTTAAAAGATGAAAATACACAGGCACGTAGTTTTGCTGCTCTCGCCCTTGGAGAAATAAGAGATAAAAAAGCTGTGGAACCTCTGATAGAAATCCTCGATGATCCTTCTCCTGAGGTTCGTATGAACGCAGCTTATTCACTTGGGGAAATTGGAGACGTAAAAGCCGTTGAACCCCTTATTGAACTATTAAAGGACGAAAACGGGGAAGTAGTTCGCTTAACAGTGATTGCACTTGGATTATTAAAGGATCCTAGGGCAACTGAGCCTATTTGTGAGGTTATGGATCGTGATGATGCTAGGATACATCATGAGGATAATCCCGATATACGCCAGCAAGCTGTATATGCTCTTGGAGAAATTAGAGATCCTGATTGTATAGATACTCTTCTGGATCTATTGGGTGATAAAGAACTCGGATATTCGGCAGCCAATACGCTTGGAAACTTTAAAAGTGAAGATATATTTGAAAAAGTAACTAAAAAGATGCAGAGCAGTAACCCCACAGTCCGGACTAATGCCATAGCTGTGTTTGAATCTAACCGGGACCCTGCTGCTGTTCCTCTATTGATTAAAATGCTGAGTGATAAGGTTCCAGAGGTCCGAAAGGAAGCTGCTCTCACCCTCGGTTTTTTTAAAGAGCCTAAACAGGTTTTACAGAGCGAGCAGCCTCTAATTTATGCTCTTGGAGACAGTAAATCCGAGGTGCAGGAAGAAGCTGCCCGTTCTCTTGGAAGGTTAGGAAGCAAGGAATCGATATCTTCTCTTGAAGGACTTCTCCAATCAAAGAACAAAAATCTCCAGAGTGCTGCCATTAAGGCTCTGGGAGATATTGGAGATCCTGAGTCTGTAGACGCTCTTATTTCCACCCTTGAAGATGAAGACTGGTTAGTAAGAAAAAGTACTGTGAATTCTCTTGTAGAGATCGGAGACTCTCGAGCAGTTGATCCTTTGATTTCTTTACTTGATGATGAAAACTATAGGGTGAGGAAAAGTGCTGCAGAAGGACTTGGAAAATTTGGAGATAGGAAAGCTGTTGAACCTCTCCTCAAGGTTCTTGAGACCGAAAGAGAAAAAGAAGTCAGGATTTCGGAGGTTCAAGCTCTTGGGAGACTAGGAGGACAACAAGCAATGGAAGGCTTGAACCGGATCAGCACAGACCCAGATGAGTACAGGTTTGTAAGGACTGCTGCAGAGGAGGCACTGGGAAAACTCAGGGGAGGATAGACAGAAAATACCTCTTCTCCTTCTTAAAGAGTCTATCTGGACTGCAAAACTCAGGTTTTTATTAATCTAGCAATAATTGCGAAAATTTGGGAGTCTGAAAAGAGCCCTTGAAAGAGCCCTTATATTTTCCAGTTTTTTGGTCGACAGTGACAACTGTTAGCGGAAGCTATGCTAGATTTTTCAATATTTGAAAAAGTGAAGTGAAAAGTGAAGTATTTAGAAAGTATCTGCAAAAATAAGGAGGAAAATAACAAATGAAGAAACATACAACAATTTTATTGGCTGCTTTTATTGTCTTAATTGCGTTTGCAGCAGACACTGCAAGCGCAGCAGATAGTATTAGCAGTAATAATAGTACTTACAACATTGTCTATACAAATTATAAGTGCGAGAGCTGGTCTGACGAACAATATCCGGTAATTGATCTGTTTGGAGACAAATATGTTCCGCTGCTCAATGATAGCGAAAACATATGGAACCTGCATGTAAACAAGCTTGCTAAGCTCGTTCTTGACAGTAATGAAACTTATACCTTCAAAAACAATGAAAGATTAGACCTCGGAAATGGTTATGCTCTTGAAGCCAAAAAAATTGACATTGACAATGAAACTGTCTGGCTAGAATTCACTAAAGATGGAAAAGTTGTAGCGAGTAAAAATATCTCAGTTAATATCGGGGAAAATAACAAGACATGGAATGTCACTCTTGACAATGTTCTGGGTGAAAACAATATTGTTGTCATGAAGGTGTATGTCAACCAATTGTTTGCAGGTGTAGAAAACAATATTGTTCGAATAGATGGAATTTGGCTTATTGACTATGCAAATGCCAAAACACTTAATATTGGGGATAAATTGGGAGAATTTACACTTAAAGAGATCACTAGTGGAGTAGATAAATCTAATTTGAGATATCTTGTTTTCAAAAATAATATGAATAATTCTTCTGTAATCTGCAATATTGTCGGTATCAATTATAAATGTGGCAGCTGGTCTAATGACCAGTATCCATTAATCAGTTTATTTGAAGAGAGGTACGTTCCATTGTTTGCAAATAATAGCTCAGTCTGGAAGTCCAATATTGACAAGCTTGCTAAACTCGTTCTTGATAGTAACGAAACTTACACCCTCGAACTCAACGAAGAACTAGATCTGGGTCGTGGATATGCTCTTGAAGCTAAAAAGATCGATATTGACAACGAAACGGTTTGGTTAGAACTCACCAGAGACGGACAATATGTTGCAGACAAGAATATCTTAGTAAATACCGACGAAGGTAACAAGACATGGAATATTATCCTTAACAATGTTCAGAGTGAGAACAATATTGTTGCTATGAAAGTTCACGTCAAACAGTTATTCGTGGGTACAGAAAAATGTATTGTTTGGATTGATGGAATCTGGCTTATTGACTACTCAAATGCCAGAACCCTCAATATAGGGGATAAATTCGGGGAGTTTGCACTTACGGAAATTGTCAATGGTGCAAACTCGTCTAACTTGGGGAGCCTTGTTTTCGAAAAAACTTCAGTCGTTGATTTTTCTTCACCTATTAAATCTGAAAAGAAATTACCTGAGCTCACTAATAAAAGTACGGGATCTATTATTTCATGGTTTTTTGATTATTGGAGATCTATCATGATGAAAATATATGAAGATTCTACGTAAAATAGAAAAGGCCAGTCTAAGAAAATGAGATTCTCAAATAATAAAAACATTCTTGCTTTTACCACAAAAGCGAATTTACTTTTTTGGCTAGATTTAAAAGTCGCCCACCAAATCTCAGGGTTACGAAAATTGTTTATGATTTTCAATAACTATCTTTTAAGATTGAAAAATAATAAAAGTATTTTATCTCTCCGAATTTTACAAGTTTTTTTGACTTTTTTTCAAATTTCCGGTTTACTTTCCTGGAATCTGGTTAGTTTTTCTGGAATCTAAACTTTAGCCCATTGATTGAATCTGGTTATTACCAAGAGAAATTTTCAACTTAATCTTCAACAAGTTTGATAGCATCTTCCGGGCAGGCTTCGACACACTGGTTACATTCTATACAATTTTCCGGGCGGGCTACTACGGCTCTTTTTACCCGATCTATTTCTTCAATATCAAAAACTTCTGCAGGGCAAACCTCGTAGCAGGCGAGAGCTCCTGTACACTCTTTATAGTCGATTACTGGATGCATTTTCCCTCCACAATATTCTTTCCAGATTTAAAGCTCAATTTGCGGTGCTAATGCTAATATCAATAACGATTTTGTTATTTCGACTTTTTACTGAACTTCAAGTTTACAGTTCATTTTACTAAATTTCAACTTTCATAGACTCTTTTACTGAATTTCAATATTCACAGTTTCTGAGCTTTCTCTATAGGGCACTATCACAAACAATTTTCCATCGCAATATCTTGCGACCGCTTTTTGAGGGACAACTCCACAGCAAAATGCGTAAGTTCCGGCGTATTCGACCCCAGTCTCCTCTCTTTTTGCTCTTATGAAAAAGCCTTCTTCAACCATCTTTAATTCAATATTCTCTTTCTTCACTCCTGGCAGATTTATTTGAATTTCCAGGTTTCCTTTCTCATCAGAACACGAAGATACATCAGGCGACATTTTTACCATTGCCATATTACCTCTTCCAAAGAATCTTTCCCCAATAAGCTATATAACTTGAAATTATTTCAATATTCTAAATTTTATATAAGGCGTTAAGACATGCGCATCTATTTCCGAATATTCATTACAACGTTAGTGCTAGATTAGATGCTGTGATATTGATGAATACCCTTACCGTTTGGCTCAAGTTCTTTCCCTAATCGCCACATAAACCCCAAATATATAGTAAGGATCTCGATATTTATACCTTATGAATCGATGATATTAGTTCACAAACTATGTTCTAATTTCTGAAGAACGAAATCACCAAGAGGATTATAATTTTTGAGTCAAGTAGAATTATCTGTACAAGAAGAAAGGGTTTACAGCACTCAATCTCGTTTGTCTTAACCCTCTGATTTGCAGGCGGGTGACATTTAACACATATAAATAAATATCTATTATAATTATTTCATGATATTATATTTCAATCTAGCTAAATATTTTTAAAATTTTTACATGAAATGTATTTATTCTCAGGTGCTAAGTTCTTTAGAAAATTACTTATTTCAATTATTTTTTCCCTTAACGATGTTTATTATAGTAGAAATTCTTAAATTTAATTTAATTATATAATTATTTTAAATTAAAATCCTCTTTTGCTGTGAGTGGTTCAACAATTAGTAACGATAGGGCATTTTGCCACCAAAAAGATGGGGCCATAAGGAAAAATGAGAGCGAAAAAGGAGCAGTCTCAAGCAATAAACCCTAAACCTGTACTCAGTATTGGAAAGGATGGTACTGTTATCTACTCAAATGAGGCTGGCGAGCCTTTATTAAATGAATGGGGAGTTGAAGTTGGTGAAAGATTGCCATCCTATATTGGAGATATTATAGAGAGAGTACTTTTCTCAAATAGCCCGGAAAAAATGGAGGGTAAAGTGGGAAAAAAAGTATACTTGGTTATATTTCATCCCTTACCCGAACAAGAATGCGTTAACATCTCTGGATTCGATATAAGTGACCAGATAAAGCTTGAAGGAGAACTTTGGGAGAGCGAGGAAGATCACCAGATTCACAGATACAACCATATTCTTGAGGGAATCAACTGGATCTTCAGCAATGTGGTGCAGGCAAAAACAGAAGAAGAACTGGGGGAAGCATGTCTATCTGTAGCCCTGGAAGTAACTGGCAGCGATTTTGGTTACATTATTGAAATGTGCGCCGACGGGCTACTGCACGATGTTGCAAAAAGTAAGCTGGCATGGGAACAGTGTCATATGTATGACAAGACAGGGCATATTTATCTTCCGCACGATTATGTTGTCCATGGTTTGTATGGCAGTGTCATAATTAACGGGAAAAGCTTCTTTACCAACGACCCACAGTCACACCCAGACAGTAAAGGTTTGCCGGAAGGACATCCGCCAATCACCTCATTTCTTGGTGTGCCGCTTATTTTAGACGGAAAAACAATAGGTTCAATTGCTGTAGCAAACCGTGAAGGTGGCTATAGCTACGAGCAACAGGAAGATCTCGAAGCTATCGCGCCAGCAGTGACGCAAGTTCTGCAGAGAAGAAAAGTTGAACAGGAACGCAGACTGGCTGAGCAAGAATTAAAGGCGAGCGAGTTGCGGTTTAAGGCATTAGTGCAGGATCTAGAATCCGGTGTGTTTCTCATTGATGGTGAAGGTAAATTTACAATATATAATCCCGCATTTCTGCAAATTTTCAATGTCTCCGAACAAGAGCTTGAACATATGAAGATTCAAGACTTTAGCTGGAATACCTGGAATGTCGTCGATAAGGATGGTAATGCCCTGCATTTTGAGTCTCACCCGGTACAGTACGCTAGGATTAATCGCAAGCCTGTAAAGAATCAGGTCATTGGCATACGTCGTTATTCGCACGAAGATTGGGTATGGACGCTTGCTAGTGCCGAACCTCTACTAAACCCCGATGGTAGCATTAACATTATAATTTGCACTTTTACAGACATCACACAACTCAAGAATACAGAAGATGCTCTTAAAATAGCAAATGAAACATTGGAAGAAAAAATTAAAGAACGTACCGTAGAGCTTGAAAAAGCTTACATCATATTGAGAGAAAAAGAAGAACTTCTTTCTGATGCTCAAGAAATGGCTCATATTGGAAATTGGGAGCGGAACTTTGTAACTGGTAAATTACATTGGTCTGATGAAATGTATCGGATTTTTGGACTTAAGCCTCAAGAGTTTGAAGTAAATTATGGCTTGTTTTTAAGTCACTTACATCAAGATGATCAAGATTACGTCGCTAATGTCGTTAAAGGAGCCTTAAGCGGAAAACCCTTTAGTATTGATCATAGAATAATTCTAGCCAATGGAGAAGAGCGCATAGCCCATTCTAAAGGTGAAACTTTTTTCGATAAAGAAAATAATCCTGTCCGGTTTAGAGGGACAACGCAAGATATAACGGACCTTAGAATCGTTGAAGAGAGAATTAAGACCCTGGCAAATATTGTGGAATCATCACAAGACGCTGTAGGAACTTTATCACTTGATGGCATTATTACCAGCTGGAATAAAGGAGCAGAGCAGGTTTATGGTTATCCCGCGGAAGAAATTCTTGGAAAACATGCATCTATTCTGGCTCCATCCCATTTAGATAAAGAGACACTAAAATTAACTGAAATGGTTATAAAAGGAGAAAAGGTCCAACGTTATGAGACTTTATGGTTAAGAAAGGACGGTGTGACAATACATGTTTCAGTCACTCTTTCTCCAGTTTTTGATTCCTATGGAAAGCTAATTGCTATTTCGTTCATTTCTAGAGATATAACTGAACGCAAAAAAACCGAAGAAACCCTCAGGAATTTCGAAATTGCCCGTAAGAAGGAGTTACATCATAGAATTAAGAACAATCTTCAGGTGATTTCATCTCTTCTGGATCTCCAGGCTGATTTGTTTAAAGGCAGAAAGACTATCACAGATTCAGAAGTGTTGAAAGCTTTCAAAGAAAGCATTGATAGAGTTCTTTCTATTGCTCTTATACATGAGGAATTGTACAAAGGTAAAAATATTGATTTGCTTAACTTTTCACAATACATAAAGGAATTAGCTAATAATTTACTCCTAACATACAGTCTCAAGACCGATGTTAGTTTAAGTTTCGATTTGGAAGAGAACATTTTCTTAGATATGGATACCGCTATTCCACTAGGGATAGCTATCAATGAAATTGTTTCAAACTCCTTTAAATATGCATTTTCCGACAGGGATAAAGGCGAAATAAGAATTAAACTCCACAAAGAAGAAAACAGAGAAAGCAAGAGTGAGAAATTTGCAAGTACCGCTTATGTTCTATCCGCCTCCGATAACGGTATCGGTATACCTGAAAACCTTAGTATTGAAGACCTTGATAGCCTGGGACTCCAGCTTGTAACTTCTCTTGTTGACCAGTTAGATGGAGAACTTCAACTGAAAAAGGACAATGGGACAGAATTTACTATAAAGTTCAATGTAACAGAAACGGATAATCAGGCATCAGCGTCAGTCTCCCAACTTCAATTAGTTGACAATGATTAATCCATTTGTATTCGGCTAAGAGATTAAGAGCCTATCCGAAAAGTCAAGAACAGTATATTTGCAGTTAGAATGATCCATTTTCCTTGTATCCACTCCTGTTATTTCCAGAGATCTCTGTTTTTATCGATAAAAGCATTTTGGGTTTCTATCTTTGAGGCAGTGTAAATCAGGGCTGCAGGGTGATAAAGTTTCAGGATTATTCTTCCTTCATGTTCTACAGGGACTCCCCATTCGAGTTTTCTTCCGGGGCAAAAGGACTTCTCGGCTGTATTACCAAGAAGGATTATAATTTTTGGGTCAAGCAGAGTTATTTGGGAAAGAAGGAATGGTTTACAGCACTCAATCTCGTTTGTACTGGGTCTTCGGTTTTCGGGTGGGTGACATTTGACCGTATTTGTTACCATCCAGTCTTCTTCAGAAAGCCCCATATATTCTATCATCTTGTCGAGCTTTTTTCCTGCCCTTCCGTAGAAAGGGATCCCGGTTTCATTCTCGCTTTTTCCGGGGGCTTCTCCTATAAAGAAAACTTTCGGATTACAGGAGCCTTTTCCTATAACTCTCCGGATTGCACTTTTATGGAGCGGACAGCGCGTGCATTTAATTATCTCCTTTGCAACAGTCTCATATCCAGCTTCCACCATCATTTTTATTCTTTCTTCAAAATCTCTACGGTTATCTTTCTCATATGTCATCGTTTTCTACCTCCTCTAATATTCTTTCTGTAATCCGAGATCTTCTGAAGTTAAATGGTTCTTTTTTGTTGTAGACTTTTTAATAAAATTAAGTAATCCATTTCATGAAACAAGGATATAAACAAAATTATTTATGGAAAAAATTCCATGACACACGTAACCACTAAATAATCACATTATTTAATTATAAGAAATTCTCTAAAATCTATCATTAAATTTTATTCTCTACTATATATAAAATATTATTCACAAAGGTGCGCTGAGGGCATGACTTCTAGAAACTTTCTTACAATCGATGATTTTGATACGCATGGAAAGACAATTCTTATAAGAGTTGACCTGAACTCTCCTATGGATCCACAGGGTAATATTCTGGATGATATGAGGATACGAAGCCATATTGCTACCTTGAAGGATCTTGAGGATGCAAAAGTTGTTTTGCTTGCGCACCAGAGCAGGCCCGGAAAAAAAGACTTTACCACGATGAAGCCTCATGCTCAGTTAATGTCCAAGTATCTGGGCAAGCAAGTTCTATATGTGGATGATATCTTCGGGACTTACGCAAAGACCAGAATTGCTTCAATGGAAAATGGAGATGTCATACTGCTTGAAAATGTAAGGTTCTATTCCGAAGAAAGCCTTGAAAGAACTCCAGCAGAACAGGCTAAAACGTATCCGGTTAAAAAGTTGGCACCTTTTGTGGACATTTTCCTTAATGATGCTTTTGCTGTGTCTCATAGATCTCACCTTTCTGTAGTAGGATTTACTGAGGTTCTCCCAACCGGAGCCGGAAGGGTTATGGAAAAGGAACTAATATCTTTGGACAGAGGGATCAAAGGTGGGGAAAGGCCAACGGTTTTTGTGCTTGGAGGAGCAAAAGTTGATGACTCGCTAAGAGTTGCGGAAAATGTACTTACAAACGGAGGGGCTGATCGTGTACTCTTGACTGGAGTAGTAGCAAATGTAGTGCTTGCGGCATCTGGTGTAGACATCGGGAAAGTAAATCTGGATTTCATCAAATCTCAGGGCTATGAAGACCAGATAGAAAAAGCAAAAGAGCTGCTTGCAAAATTCAACGATAAAGTCGGCCTTCCCAAGGATGTGGCTTTAAATGATAATAAGAAACGGGTTGAAATACCTGTTTCAGAACTTAATTCTAATTCTCTTCCTATAAACGATATTGGGCTTGAAACTATTGTGAACTTTACCAGTGAAATCGAAAATGCAAAAACTGTTGTCTTAAACGGTCCAGCAGGTGTTTCCGAAGTTGAGGACTTTGCTCTTGGAACGCATGAGATTATAAAAGCTGCCACTAAATCTGAGTTTTCAATTATTGGTGGTGGACACATCTCAGCAGAAGTTGCCCATCTCGGCCTTGAGCACCGCTTCTCTCATATCAGCACAGGTGGAGGAGCATGCATTGATTATCTTGCCGGAGTAGAGCTTCCAGGCGTTGAGGCTCTGAAGACTGCAGCTAAAAAATATCAGGAAGCTAAGAAACTTTAATTGTCCTGATTCCTGCAATTTATGGCATTTTTAGCGATAAGCTTTCTATTCGGGAGTTATTTTCTGTCGAACTCCCAGGCTTTTCTTTTTTTTAAATAATTCTTCTCATCTTCCGGCTTCTCAAAAGTGAAATTTCGGAAATCTACTTTAACCAGCTCCTATAAACATACTGTTATACTAGCATACTAGTTCCATGTATATATTCACCATAATAAACTGAAGGCTAGATGTATAGCTGGAGTTTGAAGCTAATATTAGCAGTGCTGGAAGACTTACAACTAATGATGGTTAAGATCTACAGGCTAGAGTAACAAGATAAGGTGTTGGTTCAACTATGCTTACAGACGTTGAAGGCAGAGCTGCAGTCAAACTTGCAAGGAAAACGATTGAATTATTTCTATCTGGAGAAAGGCTCCCGGAACCGCAGGAACTGGGTTTTGAGCTTTCACCGGTTTTTGGGGAGAAGAGGGGTGTTTTTGTCACGCTTACGGAAAACGGGTTATTAAGAGGCTGTATAGGACATCCATTTCCCGATTCCACACTTGAAGACGCAATTATAGATTCTGCAATTTCTGCGGCAACCCGCGATCCACGTTTTCCGCCGGTGGGAAAAGATGAACTGAATTATTTGGTTGTTGAGGTAACAATTCTTACCCCACCTGAGAAGATTAATGCTCCTCCCAAAGAACTTCCTGAGCGTATAGAAATCGGAAAGCATGGTCTTATCGTAAAGCAGGGCTACTGTCAGGGATTGCTGCTTCCTCAAGTCGCTCCTGAGCACAATATGGATTCTATTGAGTTCCTGGGTCATACCTGCCTGAAGGCAGGTCTTTCACCTGATGCCTGGCTTAAAGGAGCTGAAGTCTCCTGTTTTGAAGGGCAAATCTTCAAGGAAAAAGAACCACAGGGAGAGATTATTGGGGAGAATCCTTTAGGTGAATAATTCTTTTGATCTCTAAAAACCCTTACTGCTCTGAGATTTATCAGAGGTAGCAATAACCTAATAGAAGACAGTAGAAAAGGTTCTGTTCTAAAAAGGATAAGTGAAAAGGTTGAGTTGTAGAACGAATAAGTGAAGAATATATTGAGTGTTTACTGCGGGCGGCTTGCAAGCTTTCAGGATTAGAGTTCTGAGCTTGCCCGCAGTTTTTTCCATCCCCTACGTTTTTTCAATGTTGGATAAGGCTGAAAATCCGGTTTATCCGGATTGTAATATTCTTAATATTGGGCATTCATATCCTGAGTGTCGGTTTACTCAATCTGAATTCTTTTCCCGGTTACAGACTTAGTTTTCGGCAGTGTAACTGTTAAGACCCCGTTTTTGAGCTGTGCGTTTGCTCCTTCTTCGGTTACGCCATCGGGGAGGGGGATTTCACGGTAATAACGCATGAAAGACCGTTCTTTTCTGAGGTAACCTTCTTTTTCGGTCTCTTCTTCTTCCCCTTTTCCTGCGCTGATTACTAGAACAGTATCCTTAAGATTGAGCTCAATATTTTCCTTATCCACCCCTGGAAGATCAGTTGTCACAGTTACTTTATCTTCTTCTTCCGCAACATCAGTCAGCGGAGAGAATGTTTCGGTCCCAAATCGGCTTTCGAGGGCAGGAAAAGCTCTGAACATGTTCTCCATATAATTCTGCATTCTTCTGACCTCGTCAAATGGATCCCAGCTATACATATCACGGTCTGTTCTTTTTATTGGAAATTTCATCTACAGATTCCTCCTTATCTTATTCCAGGATTTTATCTGACCTCAAACTTTTTCTATTTCAGATTTTTCTGATGTAGGTTTTTATTTCTCTCAGTTTTCCTGATTTTCGTTTGATTTTTCAGTGATTTGTCATCTGTAAATCTAGCGTTGATTTAGAACAGTTATTATCCTTATTCTCAGAAAATTGCCTGAAAGACGCGGAAGAAGAATCGCAGCCAAGATTCGTTTTTATCCTCTTCCGCATCTTTCAGGCACGAGAAATGAGAGTTTAAGACTCTCTTATTTCTTCTAAGGAGGGATAAATCCGTTTTTTGAAGGTGGTGTAGGTTTGCCTTCAGTCTGTTCGCAGGTATCTATAACATAACTGGTGGGCGGTACTTACAATTCTTATTAAGTAGCTTTGTAAGTAGGTTATTGTCACACAGTTACTATCCTATAGTTAGGAATCTTTATATTTATATCTTTCGACAACTATGAGTTTAATATTTATAAAGTCAGGTATTTATCAAGAAAGTTACATAATAATCGAGAAAATGGGATTCTGACCAAATTAGTTAACAAAATTTATTAACAGAATTCAATCCGGAGATTGAAACATGATCGAATGAATGTTTATGTCATATGTCTCTGGTTTACACTGTATGTATATTTAAACCCTGATCCGTTAAAATTTCCTTTTTCCAGCTTAAGTTTGCCTACTTACTTTAAATTAATCAAAATTTCTAAAATTTATTCCATTTCATCAAAATTTGTATATGGCCTGTATACTCATCAACTTCTTCACTAGCCGCCATGAACTCACATTTTTTATAAAATCGAAAAGCACTTTCATTTTCCCTGTAGACTTTGAGGGAGAGCTTTTCTTTCTGGGTTTTTGCGCACTCAAGAAGAGTTCTCCCGATTCCTCTACCTTGCATTTCAGGTGCAACGAAGAGGGCGCAAACTCTTTTCCCAACAAGGGAGATGAATCCTGCAATCTGTCCGTCTTCCTGAAAAACAAAGTTTTCGGCAAGTGGCAGATACCCCTCCTTCATTGCGTTTTTTTGCGAAGCCCAGTATGATGCAGGGATAAAAGAGTGAGCAATGACGGAGGCTTCGTACCAGATTCTTACCATCTCTTCAAGATCGGCTTTCCTGTACCTTCGTATCAATATATCGGATTCCCGTTGTTTCGAAATAACCTGTCAGTTTTCACATTTAAACTCTTTTACTTATATAAAGTTAAAAAAGTATTCTCATAAGTTGAGCATCGGAACCTAACATAGCTTGATAATTCCTGAATATATTAACTGTTAATAAAAAGTTAAGGGAAAAGAAAGGTATATATATTGGAAAATTATTCTAAAAAGTGTCAGACCGAGAGAACTTCGGCCTGAAAAAAAAGGCTCTTATAGTTGATCCGAATCGAAAAGATCGGAAAAACTTTCTATTATTTTATTCCATTGACTCGATTTGGTGGATCAAGTCACCGGTGTACTTTTCAGAGAACTCCACACGTGGATTGCATGGAACGATCTTTACCAGCTTCCCAAATCTGGATACGTACATGTCAGGCCCATGTGAAGTTTTCACTTTTGTAAACGTATATCCGTTCACAAAGGTCATTCTTTTAACCTCCAGTAGTTAATATGTCTGGCATTCTATATTAAAATTTTTTTACTTAATAATCGTTATAAATTCCAGCTTCTGATCCTGAATCAGATTCCAAATTCATTTCAATAGAACGATATTTATATAATTAATAAAAAAGAAGTTTATATATATTTTCAAAAAATCCAGGTCATTTTTAAAACTCATAAGTTCGGAACTAGCCTGGAGTTAACATATTTTCTCTATGATTCGAAGTAATTCATCTTCGTCTCTGGCAAGGGCAATTATAGCCATCTCAATCATAAGGTTAACAATTCCGTTCGATAGAGATCTGAAGTCAGTTCGAAGCCCTATTATAGGCTTTCCTTTTGCATAAGCATAACCAATCTCCCAGGCAGTTCCTGAGTCTACATCTACCCCATCAAGAACCGCAACCACAATGTCTGAGCTGTCTACTCCTTCTACACACTTCTCGAAAATGCACTTCGAATTCTGTTTTTCTCTTTTATCTATTGTGTCTTCTGCATCTTCTTGGGGCAAAAAAACTGAAAACTCTTTTTTGATCAACAAATCCTTAATTTTACGGTTATATTCGAGTTCTGCATGGGTAAAAAGTGGGCCTGCAAGGTAGAGTTTCTTCTTATTCATTTTTTCATCCTTTGACTTCAAGGTTATATAACAAATTTTGTTATAGTAAGAGAACTTGAAGGCAAAATAATTTATCTATTTATTTCCATTTATGGCGCTAAATACCCTACTAAACACCCTAACAATTCCATCTAGAATACACTTATATATTAAAAAATTTAAGTTTTACTGATCTAAAATTAAAAACGTGACTCTCTCTTTATGATTCTAAATCAAAAATTAAATACTTTAATTCTGAATAAAAGGGGTTAATCTTCATTGTGAAGCCTCCTCAACTATCATCAGTCTATTGCTGGTACCTTAAGCTGGGGAAAATAAACGCCTGATTCTTAATGAAAGCGGATTTCCAGCAGTGAATCTTGGTCTTCAGCATGAGATTTAAATAAAAGTTATCGATTTTCATAATCAATAACTTTTAAGTAGAATTTCCATTTATATCGGTTATCAAAAAGCATCTCTATTGATATTGATTCTGAAATACTGTTCCATTGAAAATTTGAATTTAAGGTTCAGTAATGTGGTCATATGGCCAAAATATATCTGTAAGCAGATACGTGGTATTAGATTCTCAACATGACTAAATTCTGTGTTTAGTGTTTTCAATAAAAATTTAATTAAATTTCATTTAATATAAATAGGCAGTGACACTTATGATCAAGGCTGGAATAATAGGAGCTTCAGGATATACAGGAGGAGAACTCCTGCGCTTGCTTGTCAATCACCCCAATGTTAAGCTGGAGCTGACAACTTCCAGAAGCCTTGCAGGAAAGCCCGTAACAAGTACGCACAAGCATCTTGAAGGGTTCCTGGATCTCAAGTATGAAAATCCTGACTCTAAAGATATCAAGGAGCGTTGTGATGTAGTCTTTCTTGCAGTGCCCCACGGATCTGCTATGAATTATGTGCCTGAGTTGCTTGATGGCCACACCAAGGTTGTTGACCTTAGTGCGGACTACAGGCTTGAAACTTCAGAATTTGAAAAAATCTACGGGCTAAAGCATAGCGACCCGAGGAATGCCATTTATGGACTTGTAGAGCTTCACCCCGAAGTTGCAGAAGAAAATTTTGTGGCAAATCCAGGATGTTTTCCTACAGGTGCAACCCTTGCAGCAGCTCCTCTTGCGGCAGCTGGTCTTATCGACATTGCAGTTTTTGATTCCAAAACGGGAATTTCAGGAGCTGGGATCTCACCTTCTCAGAATTCACATTATCCAAATCTCGCGGAAAATATAATTCCATATAAACTTACAGCCCACAGGCACAGGGCTGAGATCGTTCAGGAACTGACACGGCTTGATGAAAAGCTCCAGAACATCAATTTCACTCCCCATGTAATTCCGTCTGTTAGGGGAATCTTTACAACTGCTCACCTTTTTACAAAAGAACCTCTCTCTACGGAAGACTTAAAGACAATTTATGAAGGATTCTACAGGGACAGGCCATTTATCAGGTTCCCTTCAGGAGTTCCTTCTCTTACTGCAGTAAGGGGCTCTAATTTTTGCGATATAAGCTTTGAAGTGGATAAGGAAAATAACAGAGTTGTTGTGCTCTCAGCAATCGATAACCTGGTCAAAGGCGCATCAGGTCAGGCTGTTCAGAATATGAATCTCATGTTTGGGCTGGACGAGACCTGTGGGCTCTGGCTGCCTGCGGCAGCTCCGTAAACGAAGCCCAAGCGAGAAAATATAACTGGTGACGTATTAAATAAAATAATGGAATTATCTCAAGGGGTAGTCAGATGAAGGTAAAAGATGTCATGAACCCGAACGTTGTTTTCTGCAAACCTGACGATACAGTCCGGGAAGCGGCAAAAATCTTAAAGGAAAACAGTGTCAGTGGAGCTCCTGTCCTTGAAAGTGAAGAGCTTGTAGGAATAGTGAGTGAAGCGGATCTGCTGAGACTACTGATACTCCCCGAAAAAGGGGAACTCTGGCTTCCAAGTCCCTTTGAGGTTATAGAGGTTCCTATTAGGGAACTCCTTGGATGGGAGGAAACAAAAAAGATGCTTTCTGATGTGGGTTCTACAAAAGTAGAAGAAATTATGACAAAGGAAGTGTACACGATCTCCTCTGAAGCATCCGTAGAAGAAGCTTCCGAACACATGATAAGGCACAAGATCAACAGGCTTCCTGTAATTGACGAGGACAACCACGTTGTTGGTATTGTTACTCGTGGCGATATTATTGAAGGTCTTGCAAAGCTCTGAGAGGAAGGGAGAGTCTTTCATGAAAGAAATTGAAGGCGGAATCTGTGCTGTAAAGGGTGTATCTGCAAACGGGGTTAAAGCTGAAAAAATGGGATTGACTGTTATTCTTGCGGAAGGTCCTGCTGCAGGCGTCTTTACAAAAAATAAGGTGATTGCAGCCCCTGTTACCCTGAGTAAAGAAGTAATTGATACCAAGCACAGTCTTTCGGCCGTAATTGCAAATAGCGGCAATGCCAATGCCTTTACAGGTGATGATGGCTTTCTGGACGCTATGGAAATGGCAACTATGCTTGCCCAAAAACTTGACCTTAAGCCTGACACAGTTGCAGTTGCCTCAACAGGAGTAATTGGCAGAAGGCTTGACGTCTCCCTGATCAGCGAACTTCTTCCTGATGTTCTTGAAGGGTTGGGCAATTCTCATGAGTGTAGCCAGAAAGCTGCAAAAGCAATCATGACCACGGATAGGGTTGTAAAAGAAGTAGCTATTGAGATGGACTGTGGAATCAGGATAGGTGCTATTGCCAAAGGTTCGGGGATGATCGAACCCAATATGGGAACTATGCTCTGCTTTGCATATACCGACGCAAAAGTGCCTGCTGATGTCCTGGATGCAGCTCTTAGAATAGCCGTGGATAAAACTTTCAATATGATTGTGGTGGACGGAGACACAAGTACAAACGATATGGTACTTCTTACCTCAACCTGCAAGTCTGGAATCAAGCCCTGTATGGATTGCCTGGATGATTTTGAGGACGGGTTGATTTACGTATTCACTGAACTTGCAAAGAAAATGACAAAAGACGGAGAAGGAGCTACAAAACTCATTGAAGCCAGGGTAGTGGGCGCAAAAACACATGAAGACGCTAAACTTGCTGCAAAAGCCATTGTACGCTCTCCTCTGGTTAAATCCGCAATTTTCGGAATGGATCCGAATTGGGGAAGGGTTGTAGCTGCTGCAGGATATTCTGGTGCGGAACTCGAGCAGGAAAGGCTTTCTCTTTCGTTCTCAGGAGGAGGAGAGGAGGTCAAACTTGTAAACTCAGGTGAAATTTCCAGTTCTTCGGATCTCGAGCTTTTGAAAAAGATTATGGCAAATGAAGAAATTGTCATTACTCTCGACCTTAATATGGGAAATGAACAGGCAACAGCTTGGGGTTGTGATCTAACTTATGATTATGTAAGAATCAACGCTGAATATACTACTTAATTCAATATTAAATTTAAATGGGAATAGGAGACATAATTCAGATAACTTCAAAAAGAAAATTCGGGTTTCCCCTAATTCCTAAAAATTATTTTTGGTTCAGATCTGTATTTCCAGGGGTTTTATCAAATGGATATACAAGAATGGGAACAGCGCCACACCGACGCTTTTTATAATGTCAAAGGGGCCCTTCCTTACCTGGAAGGCATGTTTGTAGCTTACAACAGTAATATCGATGTTATCAAGCACCTTACAGATAAAGACCTATCTAGGCTTATAGGGTTTTTTAACGAAGCTGAGATTCAGGCAAGGGTTGATACATATCCAAGGGAGATAAAAGAACCTCTAGATTTCGTGGCTCGCCTGATAATTTCTATGCGAGAGGGAAAAGCCGCTGAAATCCCTGCTTACACTCCAGATATTCATGAATGGCTGAAAGAAAACCTCGGTTTTGACTATGCGCGCATGGGAGGCCAGGCAGGGATAATTTCGAATCTTCTGGCCTCTCTTGGGCTAAATAAAGTGGTGGCTTATATTCCCTGGCTCTCTAAGGAACAGGCAGAGTATTTTGTGGCCTCTGACAATCTTCTGCATCCAAAGGTAGAAGGCGAAAAAGTCGTGCTTAAACCTCCTCAGGAAGCCTTCAAACCCGGCATCGAATCAAAAGTCAACTGGATCTTTGAGTATTCAAAGGGCTTGGATATAACCTGTGGTGGAAGTAAGTTCCAGGTACCAAGAGATAACCGACTTATAATTTCTTCCCGCCCGAAATGGCTCCGCCTTGATATGGATAGGGAAGTCTATGAACACTTGGACTCACTTCTCCCCGTTGATGGGGCAATGCTATCTGGTTATCAAATGATAAAAGAGCAGTATGAGGACGGATCTACGTATAAGGACTACGTTTCTCATTCTGTGAAAGCTATTGAGAAACTCAAGGCTTTAAATCCTGAACTCCGCATTCATGTAGAACTTACATCCATACAGAACCGGGTTATAAGAAAGGCTATCCTGACAGAAATTGTTGCCAAACATGTCCATTCCCTGGGTCTTGATACTGTAGAAGTAGCAAATGCCCTGAACGTCCTGGGGCATGAAGAGCTTTCTTACTCCGTCATAAAAAAAGACGAATATGGGATAACCTCGCTTTATCATGGAGCTGTTCAACTTTTGAAGGACCTGTCACTTGAAAGGGTTCATGTTCATTCGCTTGGTTTTTACATCTGTATCCTTGCAAAAGGTCACCCTCTTACACTTAACGAACACAGGGACACTCTGCTCTTTTCCTCAATCCTGGCAGGTGCCAAAGCTCTTAATGGAAATATTGAGAACCTTGAAGAGGCAAAAACAGGGCTGGAAGTCCCAATTTCAAGTAAAGGCCTTGAAGACCTGGAAAACTTTAAGCTTTACTGCGTAGGAAAAAAACTCTGTACTACTGAGGAGTTCGAATATGGATATCTCTACGGACCTGACCATGATGCGGTTTTAATTCCTTCCAAGGTGGTAGATCAACCCAAAGCAACAGTAGGAATAGGCGATGCTATTTCGGCAGGAGCTTTTGCAGCCATGCTTGCAAAAATGAAGCAGAGTCAGGCGGGACAATAAATATTCTTTCTTTTAATTCGAAGACTCCCGTCTGTGGATACAGGAACTGATTAGATGAATATACTTTGCGGATATAATGTCAATATAGACTCGGTATACCGGGTCAGCGGGACCGAGATTTCGGAACTGCTGGAAACTTTCGAAGCGGCTGAAATTCTTTCTAAAATTGAGAACCCTCCAGGAAAAATTTTTTCGAAATCGGATTTTGTGGCAGGGCTTGCCTATTGTATGAAAAACGGTTGTGGAGCGGAATGGCTAGTTTTCGAGCAGCCTGTTTTCGAATTTCTTAAAAGTCACTATTTTGGGAAATCCTTTGTAAGAATGGGAGGAAACGCAGGAATTATGGCAAATGCGCTCTCCCAACTAGGCGCTTCTAGGGTAATTCCAAATGTTGCAGTGCCCTCAAAAACTCAGTTATCTCTTTTTTCAAAAAAAGCAATTTACTTTCCGGATACTTTTTCATTGTTAGAGCAAAACTCTGGAATTGCACCTGAAGTAAAGCAGGAAGTTGGTTCCAATAGCCAAGAACCTATACATTTTGTGTTTGATTTTTCTGAGGGAGAGATATTTTCTCTGTATGGGACAGAGGTAAGAGTCCCAAGAGAAAATCGCTTCATAGCGACCTGCGATCACTTAAATCTCAGGCTTTTTGTCAATCCTGCGTTTGAGCAGTATGCCCTTCAACATATCTGTGAGATCGACGGAGTACTTATATCGGGTTTTCATCTCCTGCTTGAAAATTACCCCAACGGCTTAACTTATAAGACAATTCTTGATGATACTCTCAATCAGCTAAGAAACTGGAAAGCCAGAAACAATAAGCTTCAGATTCATCTGGAATTCGGGCACTTTGCAAGTAAAGAAATTTCAAACTCAGTTTTTTTGAAGTTTGCAAAGTTTTCCGATAGCCTTGGAATGAATGAAGACGAGCTTGCAATGCTTTACAATTTACATGGTGTTCCAGGAAAAGAACTTCTGAATATGAAAGCAGATGCTATAGCCGATGCAGCTTTCAGGCTGGTATCAAGGCAAGGGCTTAAAAATCTCTTTATTCATACAAGGGAATTTGTACTAGCTATTTTTAAAACCGATTTTAAATTTAATTCCAAACTGAATCATGAGCTAAAGTCTAAACTTGAATCTGAACCTGAGCCAGAATTTCAGAGGGCAGCCGAAGAAAAGCTTGAAGCTCTGGAATTCGGAGTTCAGTGTGCAGGTGTGTACGCAGCTTCAGGTAAACTTGAAGGGCGAAGATTTGTGGAAGAAGAAGCTTCGAAACTTCAGGAAAGCATGTTTGGAAGAGAACAGATTGAATCTTTCCTTAAAGCTTTTAATGGAAAAACTTTCAGGCAGGGAGCTTATGCTTTCAGGGAAAGTTATACAATTTGCATGCTACCCACATTGCTTTCTAGATCTCCTGTAACCACTGTCGGATTGGGAGATACTTTAACTGCAGGGACTTTCCTCAGGGGGCTTGAGCTGGATGTATAGGCTTAAACCCGAACTTTTTGCCCTCAATTATACGCTCGACTGTGGGCAGGTTTTCCGCTGGGAGCGAGAAGGAGACTGGTGGACAGGCGTTGTCGGAGACCAGGTTATCCGGCTTTTGCAGGACAACGAACAGCTGGTTGTTGATTCAAAACTTCCACCTGAGTTTTTTTCTCGCTATTTCCGTCTTGATGATAATCTACATTCAATCTACGAAAGCATAAACCGGGATCTGCTGATCGACAGAGCAATCCACAATTATCGGGGCATGCGGCTGATCCGACAGGACCCCTGGGAGTGTCTGATTTCTTATATGCTCGCAACAGCTTCCAGCATTCCTACAATCCAAAAAAGAATTTATCTACTTAGCCAGTTTTTGGGACAGGAGCTCGAAACAGGATATTTCAGCTTTCCTGACCCTGAAACCCTTGCAAATGCTGATCCCTCCACGCTTGACAAATGCAAGCTGGGCTTTAGAACTCAAAATATAAAAACTGCAGCCGAAGAAGTTGCTTCCGGAGAATTGGACCTTGATGTCCTTTTCCGTCTGGAATACAAGTACGCAAGGGAACGCCTCATGAGACTTCGGGGTATTGGGGAAAAGGTTGCCGACTGCGTGCTTCTTTTCGCTTTCGAAAAGATGGAAGCCTTTCCCGTAGATACCCATATCAGGCAGATCATCCAGCATTATCATATCGACGACAGTTACTTTGAAACCTGCACAAACATGAGCTGTATGGGAGATTGGGGACGGGAATATTTCGGGCACTATTGCGGGTATGCTCAGGAGTATTTGTATTATCAGAAAAGGGTTGAAGGATTTGTGCAGCTTTATTAAGTCACATGTAACTTATATTCAATTATTTTTTTAGAGTTCTTTTGTGTGAGAATTTTTCAAGCCTATATTCTCCTATTAAAATGAATAAGGGTATTTGTGCGTTGAATCGGCACAGTAGAAGAACACAACCTTCTTAAATACTTCTCATTCCTTTTAAGCTTCACTTTGGGATTGGTTTAAGTACTTTTTCACGAGCTCCGTGTCTTTAAGTAATTTAAAACTCACAAATCCTCCGGCAACAATGTTCGTATAAAATGTAATACCCCTCCATGCTGCCACTGTAATTCCAAGAATATTTGCTGGCATAAAGACTGAAAAGAGAGAAATTGCAGCAAGTTCCGCCACTCCACTTGCACCTGGGGTTGACGGTATAACTATAACAATCATAAGCAGAACCTGCACTGCAAAAGAAATGAGTATTGAAGGAGCTTGATTAAGACCCATAAGAATTACAGGGAGAGAGGAAAACTCCACAATCCAGTATATAACTGTATATATCAGCCCAGAATATAGGCCTGAACGCCCTTCTGTCAAAAAAATATTTATGCTTGCATGAAATTCGTCAATTTCCCTGTCAATCGACTTTGATAATTTATGTAATTTATCACCGGTTTTCTTACCAAGAAGACGCGCAGTCCATTCCATAAGTCGATGTATGGCGATCTTAATGTAACGAGGTTTCATGGTTGCATATATCATGAGAGCAAAGACAATTATTGAAAGGAATTCTCCGAATATAATCACGGTATCCAGACTGGAATTTGACAGCATACCACGGAGTAAATATAGCGAAAAAGGCACAGCTAACAGGATCAATAGGGCATCCAGTACACGTTCTCCCAAAATGACTGCAGTAGCCTGTCCAACTGGCATTTCCCTCTGTCTTAGAAGGTGAATTCTCAAAGGTTCTCCACCTATCGAAGCAGGAGTAAGCGCTGCAACAAAGGTGCCGGAAATTACCATTTCGGCAGAAGTTTTAAGATCTATTTTATGCCCTAGTGCAGATGACATCGACCTTATGCGCAATCCCCAGATAAAGAATGAAAACAGATGGATACCAAGCGCAGCTAATATATATCCAGGCCGAATCTGCCTAATAACCTCAGTTGTTGTCTTATCCAGAGTAAAGATGAGAACAAATGCTATCGAAATTATACTAATCAAAATTGAGCTTGTTACCCATTTTGTGTAATTTTTCATGAATGCACAGTCCAGTTATCAACATTGTTAAATATTATTTTAATTGCTAGTCCATTAAAATACCAGAACTATACTCTTTGATTTATTCTACTGTTTGATTCGAGAAGTTCTTTTATCGCCGCAGTAGCGTTGAGATCTTTAGATAGTTTCTTCATGTTTTCAACCTTCTTACGAATCTTTTCATCCTTTAAAAGCTCTTTTATCGACTGAAGGATCTCTTCTGGAGATGCGCCGTAATCCAAACGTTTGCCATAATCTTCAAAGTCTACTACAGCAGCGTTATTTTCCTGTTCACTATGGTTAATATCAGGAAATGAAAGCATCGGAACCCCGAAAGTAAGAGCTTCCATTATAGTGCTATGTCCTCCGGGCGCAATCACAAGGTCAGAAGCCTTGAGATAAGGGAACTGGTCATTAATAAAACGCTTGATTGTAACGTTTTCTGGAAGGTTTGAAAAGACATCAGGATTTAGATTAGGTCCTGAAAGGAGAGTATAATTTATATTTTTGTCGAGTTTTGCAGCTTCGATAACCTTTCTAAATATGGGTTCTCTATATCCAAATCCTCCTATTAGAGATAATACATGGGGTTTTTGCAAGACTTCAGCTTTTACATTATCATATTTTTCGAGGACAAGAGGCCCGCTGAAAAATAGATTTCTGGAAACCTTCTTTTCAAAAGCAAGATTTTGCCGGCATACGGTATAAGGCATTGGAAAATCCGGGATTATTATTCTGTCAACTTTTCTGAAAATCCAACTATAAAACTGTTTAATTATCCAGCCCATAGTTCTGAGGACGATGCCTCCGTTTTTAAAGAAAGTTTCCATATTTGACTGATTGACTATTAAATATACAGGAATGCCTCTTGCTTTTGAACCAATTATTCCTGTAAAATAACTATCTGAAACTACAACATCAGGTTTTTTTTCTTTTAATAAGTTCAGAATCTTAAAAATGCCAAAAACATTTCCGCTTTTCAGGGTGGATATTATTGATCTTTTTAGATCTAAAGAACCGGAATCACCTACGAGTACTATTTCAGGGGGTATTTCAACAGTTCTGAATCCTTTTCTCTCAATAAACTCCTTTGAATAACCATATGCTCCTAAATATACCTCATGGCCGGCATCTAATAACTCCCGACCCAATGCTATACAGCGGCTGGTGTGACCTAGTCCCTCACCGCATATAAAAACGAGTACTTTCATCCTTGAACCTCTGTTTAAAAGCTCGAGTAGCTACGAAATAAGAAATAAAAGCTAGTATAATTCCGCCAATCACGTCTGTGATCCAGTGTATGCCAAGATATAGTATTGAAAAAAGGACTAAAATGGTTGTTACTACTGCAAAAACCTTGTAACGCTTGAGGTCTGTCTTGAAGAGTATGAATAGTGTTGCCATTACCGAGAGTGCGGTATGCAAGCTTGGGAAGCACGTATTAAGACCTGGGCTAAAGATAGTTGCTATTCGCAAGATGGCCGGATTCAGTTGATATAGCAAAGGAGCAACGCCTGGCAACACGTGGCCGGTTACATTTACTGGGAAAAATATGTAAAAAACGTAAGCTATCAGATATATAAACATAAAACTAATTGCATACTCCTTAAGAATCTCATCATCCTGGCTAAACAGGAATAATATAAATGTAAAGATCAAAAGGAAAGGAAATCCAAGCAAGTATACAACTCCGCAAAAATATGTCAGCATTGGAGTGGCTATACTTTGGAATATACTTACTCTAGTACCTTCTAGCATTAACATATATTTATCATAATTGAGAGAGGGACTCAAGCCCAAAAAATGTGAAATCTCTCTTTGCGAATCCATAAGTATAAAGATAAATGTCGCAGAAACTGCATAAAGTAAAATATCTGAAATTCCAGATGAACCAAGGTTTTTGTAATAATATTTAGATCTAAGGGGTTCTGGCACAAAAATATAATAACCTGCTGTGACTGAAAAAATCAGAGCTAGAATCATCACAAAGTCTAGTTGATTCGAGGATATCATTTAATGTGCGCCTCAGTATTTGAATAAATCAATCCGAAAATAGGTAATTATGAAATGTCTCTTACTGTGATTCGGTTTATTAGGTTTTTTGTATAGAAGGAAACTACTATATATAGACAGCGGAGATAACTCTAAATTTTTATTTTTTCAGCATTTTCAATCCTGCTGTACTTTATAGCTTATTTCCATGAGTAATTTATTCACTTCTATTATTAGTCAGTTTATGTAAGTCATTCCACATCTGTTGTTTGTTTAGTAACTGTAAAAAATTGTCTGTTACTTTTTTATGCCTTAATACGTTTTTCTTAATTTTTGCTAAGAAATTGATTGTAAATCTCTCCTAATTTATTAACTGCCCTACACCATAATTCCAATAAAATTTAGTTCCAATAAAATTTAAAGCTTAAAATAGTTTTTTTTGCTTTTTGGTACGAAAAGACCAGCTAAAAAAGAATTTTTATGGAAAATCAGTTTTGTGTAAAATCAGTTAATTGGACACTACTTCATTTCCATAGCAATCTCTCATAGCAATCCATTTTACATCCATTTCCTCAAAAAAACTCTGAAATCAGGATCTTTTAACCTGCAAATCCTTAAATCTTCAATAATCTCAAAACCCTCATTTACACTATGATGCACCTGTTTCCCAAGGGAACAGCTAATGAGCCGGTATTCGAGAAGCCCCTTTGCCGTTGGGTACTTGCGTTGGATTTCAAAGACATATTTTCCGTTTTCGATATAGCCTCCAAAAACGCCGCTTGCTCCCTTGTATTTTTCCTTGAACTTCTCGGCGTGCACTTTAACCCAGACTGGGGGGCCTACGTGTTTTTTCACGTATGGTAGACTACCTGAAATAAGTTCCAGCATAACCACAGTTTCGGTTTTGCTTGACCAGACCCCGGTTTTTATCACTGTAAAATCATATTCTTTTAGAAGGGCGGCTACTGCCTGCTCCATTTTATAGAGCTGCGGGTAGAGTACATCCTCAACCACGTCCGGAGTTTTGAAGACAATTGCTAGCTGGGTGCTCTTCCGGCTTTCAAACCTTTCCAGGATTTCGCTGTCCTCAAGGGGCAGAAAAGGGGCTGGGAAAAAGAAATTGAGCTCCGGGCTTTTCAAAAATTCCCGGCAATGGTCTATGAACATGCAGAATTTGTCAAGGGAAAGAGCTGCTGCCACGTTCCGCTTAGGGTCAGTCGGGTCGACAACTACAAGGGGCTCCTCGTGCTCAATTTCCGAATGCTGCATTATATCGATTTTTTCTCTGGGTTTCCAGAAACAGGCTGTACAGACGGTCTTTTCGAATGAACCGTAGTGGATTATCAAGAGTTCGGTCAGGTAGCCTGAAAAACCCTGGGTCTTCAGTTCAGAACCATAGACTCCACCGCCGCGCATAAACTGCTTCAAAAGCAGGACTTCATCTTCGCATCCTTTTATGCGAGGTTTTACAAAATCGTTATGAAACGGCGTTCTGTCCACTGCAGATTTGATCTGGGAAGCCGAAGCAACCCTAAAGCAGGGAACAAGGTCCACGTCAAAACCTTTGTATATAATATTCAGATATGGATGCTCAGCATGGCGGTCTTCGGCATGCTCAGCGTGTTTTGCTACTTCCTTTGCAATTGCCATTCCTAGGGTTTCTAGGTCCTTTCTGGGCGTCTCTTCAGGAAAGCTTATAAAAATATCAATATCGTGAGTGCCTGAAAGCCAGGTATCTCTGGCAGCGGAGCCTACCATTTTTACAAGCACGTCCGGGATGCAAAGTTTTTCTGCTGCTACTTTAACCTGTGAGGCAAGTTCTTCCTGGATAACAAGGAGTTTTTCTCTCTCAGGTTCGGTGGGTTTTATTCTCTCAAGGACTGCAAGCTTTAATTCTTCGGGAATGCCTGTATACTCTTCCATGCAGGGACGGCTCCATATTTTTACTCGGCAGAATTAATCTTAATTTACTTGTTATGCTATGCTGATTTCTGCTTATGGGTGTCAGAAATCTTCTCTTCAAACTTATAACTTGTGGATATCAAACCGATTAGTGTCTTCGATTATGACCTTAAGCGGGTTCTTTTTGCTTAATTCTAACTTTGCAGCCAATACCGCCCTTATTTTTTGAATCACGCTTATCTTATTCTTAAAATACATTTTAGAAAACGATATTTGACGCATAACACTTTAACATTTCTCATCCCCATTTTTACTAAAGATAAAATAATATAAATACAATAGTGGGCAGGAATATAAAATGAGTTACTTAAAACTAAGTTGGCAGGAATATAAAATAACAAATTAAGTATAAACTCCAGGCAATTAACGTCTGAGATACATTTTGAAAAACTGAATTATAACGGTATGAATACAATGCTTGAAACTTTAAGTTCTTTTATTGCTAACTACGGTTATCTTAACCTTTTTATCTTAAGTTTCCTGGCTTCCACGATCCTACCTTTTGGATCTGAGGCTCTGGTAGTCGCTCTAATCTACCAGGGTTTTAATCCTTTAGCAGTCGTTATGGTTGCGACCTTTGGCAATTATCTTGGGTCATGCACAACTTACTATCTTGGACTTAAAGGGCGGCCTGTATTGGATAAATATCTATCTCCATCACATAAAAATATTGAAAAAAGTGAAAGGCTTTTTAAAAAATACGGCATTTATACCCTCCTTTTCACCTGGGTACCTGGTATAGGAGATGCAATTACCATGGTTGCCGGGCTTATGCAGCTTCCTTTCCGACAATTTTCTGTCCTAGTATTCCTTGGGAAGTTCGCCCGATACTTTGCACTTGCGTATCTGACAGCCTTCCTTAGCAATTAATTTTTCCAGGTCCCTATGCTAATTTTTATAAAGCTTCGCCATTTAACAAACTCTTTTTTAATTTTAGCTTTTCTTTTGTATACATATTTCTGGGTGCATCTTTCAAAAATTATCGTCTTTAAGGAAAAAACAGATATATTTATGTAATACGAAGTGCATTATTTAATTGCTAAAACAAATTTAGTTAACCTCCATTACTTTGATTTGTTTTTTTGCCATTACTATAAATATTTAAAACGGAACCTGTATTTGATTATGACCTCCATTTTTCTTTTTTCTTTCCTCTATTAATTTTACTTCATGCGCAACTTAACTTTCTATGTGGTGATGCCTAAGTCTTCAAATGAATGGGTTTAGTTTTTTGTATCTTCTCTCTGTTAAATTATTTTGATAACTTTTTACTTAAAAATATTCCAAGTTGAATATAATTTCTTATCTGTTTTATACTTTTTATTAATTCAAGTTTGCTTGTTCTACTCTATATTTTCTCTATTTTGAGAACACTACTTACCTTTTAATTAATTTTATACGCTCTTACGCAATCGCTTCTTCCCCACCGTAACCTTTATCTATAAATGAACGCAATTTAACTTGCCTTAAGCCCACTAATTTTTACTTGATATCCCCACGGTGATTCAATGCATATAATGGAAGGATTTTTACCGGCTATTTGGTGTGCAGTGTGGTTTGTAATATCAATCCCTATTATTGCACTCGGTATTTACAAA
>Ga0207800_1000027_pt1 | contig 73702 bp, 64 predicted proteins | sample LuqExpMetageno11_FD_187769 | JGI IMG/M metagenome (GOLD analysis project Ga0207800, IMG submission 187769) | Tropical forest soil microbial communities from Luquillo Experimental Forest, Puerto Rico - Sample 11 (SPAdes) | ecosystem: Environmental > Terrestrial > Soil > Tropical forest ... | reverse complement strand
ATCAGGAGAAAGTATATAAATAAGGATAACCTAAAAAACGCTATATCTTTAGTGGTCAATAATATTCTTCATGCCAGGATGCAAGAGATATGGGGCGATGGTACAACCACCTGTGCTTCAGATTCAAAAAAATTTGGTGCCTGGGACCAGAATCTGATGACTGAATGGCATATCCGTTACCGTGGGCGTGGGGTTATGATATATTGGCACGTTGAGAAGAATTCATCCTGTATCTATTCTCAATTAAAATCCTGTTCATCTTCAGAAGTGTCAGCTATGATCGAGGGACTTCTAAAACATTGTACTGATATGGAGATTGAGAAAAACTATGTTGATACCCACGGACAAAGTGAAGTAGCTTTTGCATTCTGCCACTTGCTGGGATTCAACTTAATGCCGCGGTTAAAGAATATCGGTTCGCAAAAGCTGTACCGTCCCGACACGGGCATGACAGATACATATCCAAATCTTCAACCAATACTAACCCGGCCAATCAATTGGGAACTTATTCGGCAGCAGTATGACCAGATGGTTAAATATGCAACGGCTTTACGTCTGGGAACTGCTGAAACCGAAGCAATCATGAAAAGGTTCACAAGGAATAACTTAAAGCATCCGACGTACCTTGCCCTTGCTGAATTAGGTAAGGCCGTTAAAACTATTTTCCTTTGTGAGTACTTAAATTCTGAGGAACTGAGGATAGAAATTCATGAAGGCTTAAACGTGGTTGAAAACTGGAATTCTGCAAATAGCTTTATATTTTACGGTAAAGGTGGCGAAATATCCACTAACCGGATAGAAGACCAGGAGCTTGCCGTACTGAGTTTACACTTACTTCAAAACTGTCTTGTCTACATCAATACATTAATGATTCAGAATGTCCTTTCGCAAAGCAAGTTGTATGATCTTATGACACCGGAAGATTTCCGGGCACTCACGCCACTTATTTATAATCACATAAATCCTTATGGAAATTTTGATCTAAATATGGATGAAAGAATACCTATAGATATTTCCATTGTTTAACAGTTACTTTTCAGTACATGACACGGATGCTGGTACTACCCCTATTTAATATAGTTAACATGATTTAATTAATATTCATTCCAATACATTGTTCAATGTTTCGATATATTCTTGAAAGTCATTACAGACATTTACTATTCTACCTGCATCTATTTTCATATTAGTTATGCGGTAACTTATTATGTCAAATTTCCTACTAAGAACATGTAACAAAGCATACCGATCGAGAATATTTTATTATTAGCATTATGCTAAATAATAATCACTGTGTCTTGTATACAGATCTATGCTAAATTAAACGCACAGTCATGATTATACAAGGAGGAATAAATATGGGAAGAGGAACCAATTCCAAGATAGCCTTAATGGGAATGCGTCCAGTTTCTAAAAACATAAATAATATGGTGTCTGCAATGAATTCATTTAGGAATTTGATGAGGAATTTTACCAATACTTTTACTGCAACACCCAGCCTCAATCTAACTGGTACACCCAGCCTTAATTTAACTGCTACACCACAGATATCAACTACAGTATCAATAACGACCTCCTTCAGTCCAGGTTTTGGAATGACTAACTCCGTATCGGGCAGTGCTGAGACTAGTACTTCAGTATCTGCGAGTACTGAGACCAGTAGCTCAGCACCAGCGGGTGCTGCTTCCAATGGTTCCACAAGCGGCTGCTGATAGCATATTTGTTAGGTTATCCCATATGGATGTGGTTGACGTAAAGTAAGACAATAATATTTGGTAATTTCTATTTGCGCAAAATTCATGACAGTCACAAAAATACCGCAGATCACATCAAATACTCTTCCGCCATAGCGTGGCGCCGCTGTATCCCCTGTCGTATCCACATTCGAGCAGCTTGTCATATATGGGTGAATCCTCGATTTTTACAGGTTCGGTATCTTTGCTTTCTTTCCAGTACTCGGTGAATATATTCTTTTTGCCGACCCACAGACACCGATTCTGAAAAGAATTCACAAAGTTGGCGGCAGCTTTTTCGATAACTTCCAGACTGTCAGTCAGCGGCTGTAAGGTTGAACCATATTCCCTTACCAGCAGAACAGGCCTGCCGTTTTCGAACACCAGGGCAGTCCCATGATGTTTTGGGAATCTGACTGGTAATGCGGATGATAGCATATCCCTGTAAGGATTTGCGGGATCGCAGCTGCACAGCGTGATGTAATATTCTTTCTGCTCAGGCTGATCGAACTGTCTGATTTGTTCCAGATCATTATCCCTTGCAAACTGTATACCTGAAAGCCCTTCCAGATAGAACCCTCTTTTGATTCCGCTCGTAAATTCGTTGTTCTTAAGCCAGTTATACAGCTCAGACCAGCTATACCTGCCTTTTTCGATTTCAGCAATTTCCTTGGACAACAGTCCGTAACGATTCAACAGCCTCCGTATATATTCGGGTTTTCCTGCAGCTTCGATATCTTCTGTTGATGCCGGTATCCTGTACCACCTTCCCATGTTGGGGTAGGTGTTATATTTGGTCCACGGGGAATTCTTCCTCTCGTTGTCGGCATAATAGCGGATGACTGAGAACGAATCATTTGCAATGACTCCATACCATACAAGCCTCTCCATTTTGGCCAGAAGCTCGGACGGCGCTAATGAGAGCAGCTTCGAAAGATCCTTGATGAAACATGCTCCCCGTTCATCCAGCAGCTTCAGCAGTTTCTCCTCATATTCATCCAGAGTGAATTCGGGCTGTGTCAATGCTAAAGGAATTAAATCGCCGGCAGTCGATGCAACAGATCCGGAAGACTCTATTTCAGCGGCTGTTCCATCGGATGCCGCGCTGGTTGAAGCATCTTCCCTGGTGACCCAAAAGGCAGCTTCCCTGGTATTGCCGTTCGTTCTGCAGCTCCATTGTACTGTTCCCGTGGAGCAGAGATAGTCGAGCATTCTTGGTTCATACTTTGTGATCCTTGACGGAAATATGAAATCCTCCCACCAGGATACCGGGAAAAATCGGCCCTGCAGTAGTTTTATCACCTCAAACAGCTTGTCTTCGGCAGGCAACACGTTCTCATTCAATAAATGCCTGTTGAAGTAGTATTGGCAGTAAACTTCAGGCGATTTGGGCTTCATATCACTGCGTGCCAGCTGTATGGTCTTCTTTTTGATTCTTTCATATACCTTTCGATGGCAGTATATGCTCTCTTCCGGAGTTTCAGCCTGCTTCAGCATAAGTACTTCCCCGGAAGCCGACAGTGTTTTCAGCGCTCTCCTTACGATTTCCGCATTCATCGAATATTTCGATGCCAGCTCGTGTATCGTAAAGGTACCGCAGTAAAGAATATGCCTGCGTATGAGCCTTACTGCAGCTTCATCTACCTTTGGTGCAAGCTCGAATATGTAGCTGCTAAGGAGGTTTATAGCTACAGTTTCGGTCACATTTCCAGGCAGTCCGCATCTGATCGTGGAATTTGCGGGATCCCGGCCGGAAGTCATGCAATAAAGAGGATAATCCTCGGCGGCAATCCAGTAAGCATCAGCGCTGTTATTCATAGTGATTCTTATTACTCTTCTTTGTTCCTCAAGCAGCTTCAAATATGCTGCAACCGTATCATAACCGGTCTCTTTGAAACATCTGACGCCGTATGGATCGGCTTTGAGTTCTCCGAAGGAATAGATGAAATAATATAGATCGTCTGCATTTGAAAGCTTCCTGCTGAATTTATAGTTGCTGAGCTCATTTACAACAGCTTTTATCGCCCGCGGATCGAGCAGCTCATACTCTCCGTTCACGCCAGCTGCAAGCCTTATAAAATCACGGTCGTTAACCAGCAGCTGGTTCCTGCGCTCAGCTACAGGCAGCTCATAGGAATACTGGTATATCTGCCAGAAGTTGAATATCAGCTCAGCTGAGAAAGGAGAAGGTTTTTCGGTGTATACGTCAATTACCTTCACGTTTCCGAGACTGATCTTTTCCACCAGATCATAAAGACTCCTGATGTCGAAAATATCATTGACACATTCACGGTACGTCTCCACTACCGCGGGATGATCAGGTTCCTTCAGTGCTGCTTCGGCAGTTTCTGCGCATCTTAAGCGCTGTATCCATAGAGGAGTTCTTTTACCGAAGCCCTGCATATCTACAAGAAGAGAACGTGTCAGATTGTACCGCAGATTGATATTGAAGAGCGGTGCGTCCGGGAGCAGTTCGAGAACTTCATTCTCGAGTTCCTCACGGTCGATCAGCGAAAAGAGGTTTGACAGCTTTCCCGTATAACCGAAAATATGCAGCAGTATACCGTCATTGTTATAAATGTACTCCATCCTGCAATTCAACAGCTTCGCAAGTTTTGAATGCAGCAGTACTGCCAGAGGAGCATGGATCCTTCCGCCAAATGGCGAGTGGATAACTATCCGCCTGTCGCCGGTCTCGTCGCTGAAATGCTCGCAGACTATACGCCCCGCGCCCGGGAGCAGTCTCGTATCTTCGAGCTGGTCGGCCAGATAATTCCTGAGATTTTCGGCCGCTGTCCTGTCCAGGCCGCATTCACCGGCCATAAAATCGTAGAAGTTTTCAGAGCTGTATTTGCTCTCAAGCTGCTTCAGAAACTCACTGCGCTTTTTTCCTGTCTCATAAGTCCTTAATATCTGATCTCCGATCCAAAATGGGATCTTTGCGCCTGAAGCGTTTGACGGACTTACGAGCACGCGGTCCTTTTCGATCTTCTCGACCCTCCATACCGAGCTTCCCAGATAAAACCTGTCTCCGAGCCTGCTTTCAAATACGAACTCCTCCTGCAGTTCTCCGACTTTAACACCCGTGTCCATCAAATAAACTGTGTAATTGCCTTTGTCAGGTATCGTACCGCCTCTCATCAGGCACATTCTTCTTCCGAGCGGGGTGCTTCTGACCGTTCCTTCTCCCTTGTCATAAATGATCCTCGGCTTCTTTGAGCCCGGATCATCCGATGGTGATGGATCCGACAGCATCAGCAGCACGTCCTCGAATTGTTTCCTGGGAAGGTCCCTGTAAGGATATGAGCTTTTTACCGTACTGTATATATCTGCCGCCTTATGTTCACCTTCGCAGGCGATCGAGGTTATCTGCTGAGCCAGTATATCGAGGCAGTTCTGCGGTACATTGATGTTCTCAATCTCATAATTTTTTGCCTGGTATGACACGAACGCCGAATCAAGCAGATCGCTCCTGGTCTTCGGAATGATCACGCCTTTGCTGACTGCATCGAGTCTGTGGCCCGAACGCCCGATTCTCTGAAGGACCTGCGATACCGAACCCGGGGAACTTACCTGCACCACCAGGTCGATGGAACCGATGTCTATACCCAGTTCTAGAGAGGACGTAGCAACAAGGCATGTGATCTCGCCATCCTTGAGTTGCTGTTCCAGTTCCTGCCGGATTTCCCTGGATACGCTGCCATGGTGCGTTTTGACGAATGGTTCGCCGTTCAGCATGTTAAGACCGGCTGCAACTTGCTCGGCTATCTTTCTGTTATTGACAAATATCAAAGTAGACCTGTGGGCGCGGATCAGCGCCAGCAATTCTCCGTAAATCGCGGGCCAGATTGTATTGCCGGGCAGGACTTTAAGATCCTTGACCGGCAGGCTTACATTCAGATCAAAGGACCTTTTTTTGTCACAATTGATAATTGTTATATCTCTGGGCAGTACGTTATATGTGGAATCGACAGCGTCGACAACTCCTGGTTTTTCGCGAAAATCAGCTGCAGCTTCAACATTATTACCAGCCAGAAATCTTGCGGCCTCCTCAAGAGGATTTATCGTTGCCGTGAGACCGATGCGTTTCAACGGCTTTCCCGCTATCAGTTCAAGCCGCTCAATCGTAACGGCCAGATGGACGCCCCTTTTGTTGGCACAGATCGAGTGTATCTCATCAACTATTAGATATTCTACGGTAGTGAATAATTTTCGGTAGGTTTCCGACGTGAGCATTATATAGAGGGACTCGGGCGTAGTTATTAGTATATCGGGCGGGTATTTGGCCATTCTTGCCCTGTCTTTCTGTGGTGTATCGCCGGTTCTTACAGCGACTTCGACCTGCGGAAGCACAATCCCTTCGGCTTCGGCTTTTTTCCTTATTCCGTCTATAGGGAGTTCAAGATTGCGGTATATATCATTGTTCAGAGCTTTCAACGGAGATATGTAAACTATTTTAATGCCTGCATTTCTGATGCCGGGCGTCTTTTTTGAATAGATCCAGTCGAGACACTTCAAAAAAGCGGCAAATGTCTTGCCTGAGCCGGTAGGAGCACATATGAGAACATTCCTGTCCGACGCAATCTCCGGCCAACCTCTGCGCTGCGGTTCACTGGGTTCCCCTATATTTTCCCTGAACCAGTCCCGTATGATCGGACTGAAGCTCTCCAACGCATCCGGCCCTTTATTTTCTAAATTTATTGAATTTTTCATTGCAATTCCCCACACTAAACAAAAGTGTTGTCCTATCGGTTTTTATGCAAGATGTTTACTGCGCCAGTTTCTTTATAGGGAGAACATATGCGTAAAGCCAATAGAGCCTGTTTATTCAATCAAGTGTCGGGCAAAATCACGTCCTGTTCGAGCAAACGGGGTCCAAGGGCGAGGCACGTTTGATTTTGCACCTGGGCTTGAATTACAGGCACTTTGACTTGGAGCATCGTTCTCGCGATAAAGCAAACTGGCCAACAACTCATCCGGTACAACCCATAATTCCAACAACACTTACCATACCAAACACGTGTTCGTTTGTAAAGAATTACCTCCATATTATCTCAAAGAGTCAATAAGTTTGCCAAGCTCATCCATCTGCTGCTTCAGCTGATCATATTTATTAATAATATCATTGACCTTCTGCTGATCCACGCCCGGAGCCCCATTTTGTCCGGGAGCCGGCGGCGTTATTGCGCCCGGTGTGCTGTTCGAACCAGGATTATTGCTCGTATCCTTGTTGGAACCGTCCTGAGTCGTCTGTCCTGTCTGTGTCTTCGGGAGCTGAGCAGAGAAAAGGTCCGCAAGCGCTATATCAAGATTGGCGCCTATACCATACATAAACTCGTCGCCGTTCTGGTAACCGACCACTATTTCCTTTACTTCAGGAGAAGCCGACGCATTGTTCGCCCTCATATAGATAGGTTCAATATACAACACACTGTTTTCTATGGGTATGACCAGGAGATTTCCTTTGTAGACTTCCGAACCGCTCTGCCCCCACAAGGTCATATCTGCCGATATTTTATCGATCTGATTGATCTTCACTTCGACCTGGAAGGGCCCTAAAATATTCGTACTCTTTGGGAAATTGTAAAGTATCATCTGTCCGTATTGATCTCCCGTATTACGCACGGCCAGCCATGAAACCATGTTGTTCTTTTTTTCCCCATAGGGCGTGAAAGGCCTCATCAGTATCAGCTCAGCAGCATTTGACGTATTTTCCGGAAGCTTTATCATATTGTAAGAGGATTCGATCTCCTCCGTCTCTGACGAGCTATTGGAGGCGGCGCGTTTTGCAACGTCCCAGAGATCCTGCTGAGAGTAAAAATCATCGACCTTGTCCGGCATGATGTGATATCTCTTCAGCATCTCAGTCTGTAAATTAAAGAGCATTTCGGGGTATCTGGCATGAGCCATCAGCTCTTTTGGCATCGGTGAATCTGAAAAAGCTTCGGGGTAGATCTTTTTAAGCGTCTTTATTATCGGGTCTGTATCGTCTATGATATAGCATTCGACTTTACCGTCATAAGCGTCGATCACGATCTTTGCGGAATTTCTTATATAGTTGATATTATTGAAATACTGGGCGTTCGGGAATTTGTCGCTCGTGGTATATGCATCAATTATCCACTTCAGCTTTCCATCCGCAGTCGGAAGGATATACGGATCGCTGTCGATCGTCAAAAACGGAAGCGCCATCCTTGCCCTGTCTAAAATATTGCGGTTAAGCAACAGTTTTGCATCAGTGGAATAACCTGAGATCAGCATTTGAAAATCACCATACTTTAATGAGAAAAGCAGCTTATTGAAGAAATTCAGGCGAATGCCGCTCTGACCTTCATATCTGGTAGATTTGCTGCCATCGTAAGTTATTTCGTCTATGCCCTTTCCCTGAACTATAACATGGTCCTGTGTCAGCTCGCCGTAGTAGATCTCAGGCCTTACCTTCTGCAGCACAGGATCCGGCGATTTATTGTCGAGATCGCTCAGAATGAAATCAACCTGGCCTTTTGGAGTTATCTTGTTTATAGGATTCATTACGATTCCGTATCCGTGGGTATATCGATAAAGTGTATTGATATACGAAGAATTCGGCAGGCTATGCTTGTCTATTTCCCTGGCTGTTATAAACACGGGAGTTTCCTGTCCATTGACGGTATAATTTATGATGTCGCCGCTATTGAAGGCGTAAAAAGCCGTGTTGCTCTGCAGCTGCATGTCGCTCTGCAGCGTTGAATTGATATCGACGAGGCGTATATCCCTCATGGTGTCGGTATTTCTTGCAATCAAATCAGGAGTCAGCTGCTGCATCTGAGGGAAATTGTAGGTCTGGATCTTATCGAGGCCGTAAGCCTTTCGGGTCTCGGATATGTGAGCTGAAAGGTAAGGCGTTTCATATTGAAGCACATTAGGTTTTACAAAAACAGATTGTGTTATCGTTGCCGCCAGAGCAACAATAAGCCATATTGCCGGAAATATAGCGAATGATATTACCGCTTTTTTGATTTTTCCCCTCCTCAGGAAAAAAAGCGCCGCTATCACTGTCGCAATCACAATAAAGGGAGCCACGGTATAATACTTCAGCCAGATATTCACATCAACGTAACTTGCCCCTGTGTAATCCACGACTTTTCCGTAAAGAATTTCTTGTTTGGCCAATCCATACGAAGCTGCTTTGACAAAAAACAACAAGGCTATGTTTACGAGGTTGTGATTCAGAATGTTTTTATCCTTGAGACTGCTGAAATCGGGATTTCCGCTATCATTTACCATTAGTAGGATAAGATAGAATGCGACCGTATAAATGATCAGGAAAACGGCCAGAGAGGATGCGAAACCGTACAGTGCCGAATATAGAGGTCTTTCAAAAATATAGTAGCCTATATCCTTTGAAAACACCGGGTCTGTCAAATTGAAGGACGTAGGATTCAAAAAATAGAGGATCTGCTGATATACCGCCTCTTTAAAGAAATTGGCCCCGATCAGCGCAGTAATTGCTGCAATGATGAAATTCGGGATTTTACGCTCAGGCAGCTCCATTTTTTTGTAATATGTATTGATGTTCTTGCGGATGAACATGTTCGTGACAGCTATTACAGTAAAAATGATAATGAATCCGGCAAGGAACGAAAGCGCCTTGACTGCCAGGTTCGTCAGGTATACTCCCGAAAAACCGCCTATCTCATCCATCTGAATTATGTTGAGATAAATGCCTACAGCAATAAATACTGACGCTATTAAAATAACGATCAGCAAAAGTGGTATTCCCCATCTTTTCGTTTTCTTTTTGCTTTTTTCCTGGTAATAATCATATACCATAAAATTCACCTCTTGTATGTCTGTAAAGTATTTGAAATAAGTCTGAAACTTTTACGAAAACAGCGCTTCTACAAAATCCATGGCATTGAAGGGCTGCAGGTCGTCTATCTGTTCACCAACACCTATGAGCTTAACGGGAATATCCAGTTCGGCTTTTATGGAAACAATTATGCCGCCCTTTGCCGTTCCGTCAAGCTTTGTCAGTACTATGCCCGATATATCGGTCACCTCGCTGAAGGTCTTAGCCTGTGATACGGCATTCTGCCCGGTCGTTGCATCGAGCACGAGCAGGTTTTCACGCCTGGCGTTGGGAAGCTCCCTGTCGACTATGCGTGATACCTTTCTAAGCTCTTCCATAAGGTTCTTTTTAGTATGCAGACGGCCTGCCGTATCGCATATGAGAACGTCGGCCTTTCTCGCCCTTGCAGCCTGTATTGCGTCGTATATCACTGCGGCAGGATCAGAGCCCTCATCCTGCTTTATCAGCTCCACATCCACTCTTTCCGACCAGACTTCAAGCTGGTCGATGGCAGCTGCCCTGAATGTATCGGCGGCAGCCAGTATAACCTTCTTTCCGTCCTTTTTCAGCATATTGGCTATTTTGCCGATGGAGGTGGTTTTCCCTACTCCATTTACCCCAATAACCATGATCACGGCCGGAGACGGCTCTATATCAAGCTTTTCAGTATCATTCCCAAGTATGTCCACAAGTGACTCTTTTATAAGCTCCTTGATCTTCAGCGGGTCGATTATTTTTTGTTCTTTGACCTTGTTTTTTACACCGTCGATCACGCGCATCGCAGTGTTAATCCCAAGATCCGCCGTTATCAGTACTTCCTCGAGTTCGTCGAAAAGCTCGTCGTCGACTTTTCCGAAGGAAACGAGTACCTGGTCTATCTTTTCGGTTATTCCCTTTCTTGTTTTTGATAATCCCTCTTTAAGTCTGTCAAAAAAGCCCATCCTAACTCACCTTTTCTCCCATTTTCATTGATACTATCTTTGACACGCCATGTTCCTGCATCGTAACGCCGTACAGCATGTCGGAGCCTTCCATTGTACCTTTTCTGTGTGTAACTACGATGAACTGCGTCTGAACCGAATACCGCCTCAGATACTCCGAAAAGCGGTAAACATTTGCTTCGTCAAGCGCTGCTTCTATTTCGTCCAGAACGCAGAACGGCGTAGGCTTCAGCCTGAGTATCGCAAACAGCAGAGCAATTGCCGTGAAGGCCCTCTCGCCGCCTGACAGCAGCATCATGTTCTGCAGTTTCTTTCCCGGAGGCTGCGCTTCTATTTCTATACCGCTTTCAAGTACATTTTCCTCATCGACGAGTACGAGGCCTGCGCGTCCGCCACTGAAAAGCTCCTTGAACACTATATCGAAATTAGCGTTGATAAGTCTGAACTGTTCCATAAACTGTTTCTTCATTATCGACGTCATCTCATATATCACTCGCAGCAGCTTTTCTCGGGCCTGTTCCATGTCGTTGCGCTGGCTGGTCATGAATTCATAACGTTCTTTCGTTTTCAGGTATTCTTCTATTGAAGAAACATTTACAGGTCCGAGTCCCTTTATATCGTTCCTCAGTTCCGTAATTTTTTTCTGTGCCTGCGACAGGCTTCCGATATCCTTCCTCAGTTCCTGCGCGCCTGAATAAGTAAGCTCATATTCGTTCCATATCCTGTTCTGGAGCCCCTCCATCTCGGTCTCGAGCTTTGTCTTTTTGACTTCCACTCTTGAGTATTCCTCCTGGAGCAGGAGAATATTTTTATTTGCGTCATTTATTTTATTTACGATATCATACAGGTCTTCCTCGAGTATTTTCCTCTCCTCAGTTAGCCTGTCGAGTTCGAAGGTCTTGCCCGATTTCTCCTCGTCGTGCTTTTTGATCCTGTTGTTGAGGCCCTGGTTCGATTCCGATAAACCGGTTATCTCCTGGAGGCATTTATTCCTTTCCGCATCTTTTCTGGCTATATTCTTATTGATCGCGTCTTTTTCAGAGGCTATACGTTCGGAATTTTCCTTCACGCTTTCGATGCTTTCCTGTATTGAATTAACAGAGATCTTGAAATCGGTGATATCGGCATGTAACGCGTCACGTACGGCCTGATCCTCCTTGTGTTTCTCCTGGTGTTCGGCGACCGTTTTCTTGGCCTCAGCTATCTCCTGTTCGATATCTGCATATTCCTGCTGATATTTCTCCATTTCACGAACTATCTCGCCGGTCTGACGCTCGAGCTGTTCCTTCTCCTGCCTGAGCATATCTGTCCGTGCAGTTATCTTATTGATGTTCTCCTCTACCTGCGAAAGGTGGCTCTCGTCCCTGATTTTAACAAGCTCGTTGTTCTTTATGTCGCCTTCGATGGAGGTAATCTCCGAACCAATTTGGGCGATGTCCTCGGTCAGCAGGTCGATATCCTTCTGTACCGATTTTTCGGATTCTTTCAGAGCTTTCAGTTCGTCGTCGAGCTCGGTGATCTCCCTGCTTCGGCTCAAAATGCCTGTACCGCGGTTTTCAAGGCTGCCTCCCGACATAGAACCGCCGGTATTGAGCAGATCCCCCTCTAGTGTCACTATCCTGAATGAATAACTGAATTTGCGTGCCATTGCGATCGCATTGTCCAATTGGTCGACTACCACGACCTTGCCGAGAAGGTTTGCGATTATGCCGGCATATTGAGGAGCGTATGAAACGAGGTCGGCTGCGACTCCGCAAAAGCCTCCGGACGAACTGATCCTGCCCAGCGTGCCTGCGTCGAAGCTCCTGCCGTTTACCGAACTGATCGGCAGAAATGTAGCACGGCCCAGTTTGTTTTTCTTCAGGTATTCTATCGCCTTTTTGGCGTCTTCCTCACTCTGCGTCACTATGTTCTGAAGCGCCCCGCCAAGAGTTATTTCAACAGCGGCCTCATATTTTTTATCGACTTTGATCAACTGCGCAAGCGCTCCATGGATGCCCTTGCCCAGGTCGGGAGAACTGTGGCAGGCCTGCAGCACTTCACGCACGCTTCTGTTATAACCTTCGAGGTTTTGTTCCATTTCCCTGAGGGTCCTTACTCTCGAGGTTTTAAACGAAATATCGGATCTCAGCTTGTTTTGCTTTGTTCTAAGCTCACCGAGCATATTGTCGGATTCGGTGCGTTCGGACAGCAGCGACGCAAGCTTTTCCCTCTGCTTCTTGATCTGTTCCGAAGCATGTCTGATGCTTTCGGTCAGATCTTCCTTTTTCATTTTTTCGCGGTCTTTCTCCGCGATCTGCTGATAAACTTCCTGATCTATACTTTTCTGTCGCTTCTGCATATTTTCTATGTGCGTCTTCACATTACCGATCTGCAGCTTTTTATCGGACTGTAAGTCCATTTTATCCATGATTGCGGTTTTGAGAAGCTCGATATGGCGTTCGTTTTCATCGAGTGTTTTCAGCAAGTCTTCCATTTGCTTTTCATATTCAGAAAGCTTTGTGCTGTAATCTCTGAGCTGCTTTTCAAGATATTTAAGCTTGTCCTGCTTCCCTGCTTCTTCCTTGTCGAAGCCCTGAAGCCTGGCAATAAGTTCTTCCTTCTCGGTATCGAGCCTCTTGATATTCTGCTCGAGGTTTGCTATCTTTTCGTTGTTTAGTTTTATCTCCGAATTGCAGCGCTCGAGCGCGCCATCCAGTTCATAGAATTGCTGTCTAACGGACTCAAGCTTCTCATCGAAGGCTTTGAGCATGTCGGTTTTATCCTTGTTTGAGCTTGTTATCTCTTCAAGCTTTTTATTTTCCGAATCCACCTGGTCCTTGACTGCTTTGTACTGCTCTTCAAGGTCCTTTAGTTTCTCGCGGTATTTGTCCATACTGTCGAGGTATACGTTGACATCGAGCTCCTTCAGACTTTCCCGGAGATCGAGATACCTGCGGGCTGTTTCCGACTGCTCTTTCAAAGGTACGAGCTGAGTTTCGAGTTCCGTTACTATATCGCTTATACGCTCGAGGTTCTGCCTTGTAAGCTCCAGCTTTTTTTCGGCTTCCTGTTTGCGGACTTTGTATTTCATAATGCCCGAGGCTTCCTCGAAAATCTGTCTCCTGTCCTCTGAACGCGAACTGAGTATCTCATCCACCCTGCCCTGGCCGATAACTGAATAGCCGTCCCTTCCGATACCTGTATCGAGGAGCAGCTCCGTTATATCCTTAAGTCTGCATGGCGCTTTGTTTATCAGATATTCGCTTTCTCCCGAACGGAATACCCTGCGGGTGACCGTGACTTCACCGAATTCGATAGGAAGCGAGCCGTCGGAATTGTCCAAGGTCATCGAAACTTCGGCAAACCCTAATGGTTTCCTGTGTTCGGTGCCGGCAAAAATAACGTCCTCCATCTTGCTGCCGCGGAGAGTTTTGATGCTCTGCTCGCCAAGCACCCAGCGGATCGCGTCGGCGATATTGCTCTTTCCGCTGCCGTTAGGTCCGACGACTGCAGTAATGCCTCCGTTGAAATCGAGGTTGATTTTTTCGGCAAATGATTTAAACCCTTGCATGTCAAGGCGTCTTAAGTACAAATGGAACCCTCCGTTGACAATACGGCAGTATTGCCGCCAGTCTAAAATGAATGCATTACCATTTTAACATAATTGGTGACAGTTTCAACTGAATTTCCTGATTAGTATTTATATTGGGCCGGATAGAGCTGGATTGTGGCGGATTGGGCCGGAGTGAGCCTCTTGAAGTCCGCCGGACAGGTTAATCCATAATATTGCGGAATTGTTAGAATTGCCGAATTATCAAGGCTAACGAATGTTTAATTTATTTATCCTACCAACCATTGTTTTGCTTCTTCAGGGTCAGAGAAGAACCTTACTTGTTCAGCAATATCAACATTGCAAGACTGCATCTTCTTTTTAATCTTATGCCTATCTGCTAAAGAGCATCCAACTAGGCACAGCCTATAAATTTTTGAACGTATAGTTTTAATATGTAAAACTAGATTTTCTATAACCTCGTTATCAAGGCTAGTCTCATATAAATCAATCCATATCCGACGATTGTTTTGCCCTGATGATTTTATGATAAATTCTTCCTCAGCTTTCATTATGGCAAACAATTCGTCTTTATTCTTAAAGTAGCTTCCATACTTTAACGGATGCAGTTCGCCGCCCATATAATAGTATGGACAGAGACTGCCACTTGGCGATTTATTCAAGCTAATACCTCCTTAAAACTGAACTACCACAGGTATTATGTATTTGTTACGGTTGCATGTTTTTCAGGATATACTTATGCAGTTACGTTTTTTAATAAATAGCGAACAAACTTAACTCGTATTCTGTTCTTAGAAATTTGTTGAGATTCGGCACAAAAAAGCAGATATCTCAATATAATATCTGCTTTTAGTTTAGCACGAACAAGCACCGAATGTTAGATAAAATGGTCTACATCATTTCTTCTTGCAATAATTGCAACCGTTGCCAGTTGTTTAACATTTTCATAAAATGGACGGTCACCTTGACCTATAGGACTTGGAGAATTTATCCAATCCTCCCATGCTTCAGAATTACATTCCAAATCAAAAGTTTCAATAATATCGACTACTCGTGAACGTTCCCATAGGTTTTTCCACCATTTATTACTATGGAAGGTTAAAAATTTCCCACACATCCAAAATGGTTGTAGTTCATGAAGTTCCTCCGTAGAAAGTTCATGTGAAAATCCAGGAGAAGCAAATGCAATCTGCCCATCTTTCTTTACAAGTTTCGCTAAATAATCGTTTAGATATCGTTCGTTAGTTCCAAAATAATGATATGAATCAAAACTCACAATAGCGTCAAAAAATTTGTCAGCATAAGGTAGGGAATGGGCGTCAGCATGAATTGGGATAACCTTTTCTTCAACATTCATAGCCTTGATTCGTTCAAAATTTTCTGTAGCAGGCGTCCATAAATCTGTCGCATAAACAGTAACACCATATTCTTTAGCAAGAAAAATGGACGACAAAGCTTTCCCGCACCCTAAATCAAGAATTTTCATTCCTTCTTTAAGGGTAAGACGCTGTGATAGCTCTTCAACGATTTTTATTACATTAGGCCCCATTAGATTTCTGGATATAAAATCTTTGTCATACTTTTTATAAAGATTTAACATTTTAATTTCCTCCTTGTATTGTTGTACTATAGGTGGAAATTTAGCATTACAAATCGTAACACACCTTTCACGTTCTATTAATATTTTTAAATGTTAATACTTTCAATCACTACACGATAATACCAATAGTTTACGATGCAGTCAACAGCAAATGAAACAAGACTGTCACTGCAAGTATGCTGTTTTATGTTAACTTATTCGTTATAGGTACGTATGTAATAGGCAATATATTCGAGTTGGATATTCTATGTGAATGCTATTCCACTATTTCTCAATTGTTATTTCATTAGTACCGGACCCGTCGTCGATCACTTTTATGCTGCCGATACGGTACTTTGACCGGAAATATTCTATATTGGCTCTTTTCTGCCCTACTACGTTTGATATATTCGAAGTCCCTGTTTTGATCAGCAGTGAGCTGCTGCCCGACAGACCGCGCTCCTCGATTATTTTTTCAATGCGTCGCCTGGTCAGTTCAGATTCGACAAGCTGCCTGAATGCGGGATGCACAGGCCCTGCCACCACATCGGAGCTGGCGCCGCCACGGATATTTTCGGTTGCCTGAAGTCCGATACGTATTACGTTGATACCGTGGTTTTCGTACAGTTCAAGAAGCTCGGCGCAAAGCTTTACAGCCTCTTCGAGCGGCATGGGGTCATACCTGCCGTCAAGCAAAAGCTTTTCAAGTGGCGTGCCTTTAATGACAAGTACGGGATATATCCTTACTATCTCAGGAGAAATGGCTATGACCTGTCTCGCCGTGTTTAATGCCTTCTCCCTGGTGTCCCCCGGCAAGCCGGTCATCGTCTGTATCCCGAGCCTGAAACCTCTTTCCTTGATAAGAGCGGCAGATTCATAGACACAAGCGGCGTCATGACCCCGGCAGCTCGCCTTCAATACTTCGTCATCGAGGCTCTGAACGCCGAGTTCTATAGTCCGAACGCCATATTTTTCAAGCATCTCCAGTATATCGCCATCTATGCAGTCCGGCCTGGTGGACAAACGTATCTCCGACACTCTGCCCGACCTGACGTACTTGTATGCTTCTTTAAGAAGACTTTCCTGCAACGTTCTGTCGATAGCGGTAAAACTGCCGCCAAAGAAAGCTGTTTCGACGAAAGCACCGCTCCCGATGGTGGCAAGATGCGACTCAATGATCTCAGGTACCATTTGCGGAGTCATTTCTTCTATCTGACCGCTGATCTTTTTCTGGTTGCAAAAAATACAGTCGTTCGGACAGCCTTTATGCGGAACAAAAATCGGAATTATCACATGCCGGCTTTTCATTTGTTCACCTTGAGATTGTCAAGCGCAGCTTTTGCAGCAATCTGTTCAGCTTCTTTCTTGCTTTTTCCCTCACCGATGCCGAGGGCATTATCTCCCACGTAAACCTGAACTACGAATACCTTGTCGTGATCAGGCCCCTTTTCTTCCAGGATCCTGTAGGATATCTTCTGATCGCCCCTTTTTTGAACGAGTTCCTGAAATTGTGTCTTATAGTCTTTAAACAGCTCATTCCCGGAGATATCGCAGAAAAGTTCGTTCATGTTGCTGAAAATGAACCCGGATGCCTGTTGCAGCCCACCGTCAAGATATATTGCGCCTATCAAGGCTTCAAAGGCATCTGATAAAATGGAGGTGCGTGTCCTGCCTCCCGTATTTTCTTCGCCTTTGCCCAACAAAAGGTAATTTCCCAGACCGATCCTGTTTGAGCATTTCATCAGCGAACTTTCGCAAACTATCGAGGCTCTGGTTTTGGTCAGTTCTCCCTCAGGAAGAGAGGGAAAATTTTTGTAAATATAATCGCTGGTGACTATGTTCAAAACAGCATCGCCGAGGAACTCGAGCCTTTCGTTGCTGCAAAGCCCGTCGCCTTTCTTTTCGTTTGCATAGGAGCTGTGTGTGAGCGCAAGCAGCAGCTTCCTGGTATCGCTGAACGTATAATGTATAACACTCTCCAGCTCTTTCAGCCTTTCGTCATTCTTACCGTCGTTATAACTGCTCATTTCATCCTCCGGTTTTTCTGTACTTACTTGTCTATTTTACCACATATAAGGCTCAAAGCACATCTAGTGCCTTGGCCGGATAAAAAATCACAGGCGTAAAAAAATCAAAGACGGGTCAAGTTTCACCCGCCTTGATATATTATTATTCACAAAAATACCGTTGTTCAAAACTTATTCTTCGAACTTCTTCAGGACCAGCGCTGCGTTATGTCCGCCAAATCCCAGGGCGTTTGAAAGGGCATATTTGATATCGGCCTTTCTTCCCTTGTTAGGAATGTAATCAAGATCGCAGTCCGGGTCCTGATTGACCAGATTGATCGTCGGCGGCAGGAAGCCTTCCCTGAGAGCCATGGCGCTGATGATCGCTTCGATCGCTCCCGCTGCGCCCAGCAGATGCCCCGTCATGGACTTGGTCGAGCTTACAGCCAGCTTGTAGGCATGCTCGCCGAAAGCAGCCTTTATAACCTTTGTCTCTCCAACGTCGTTCAGAGGAGTGGAGGTCCCATGTGCATTAATATATCCTACATCCTCAGGCTTTATTCCCGCGTCCTGTATTGCAAACTGCATGGCTTTTGTGCCTCCGATACCCTCTGGATCGGGAGCTGTGATATGATAAGCGTCACATGTGCAGCCATAGCCTACAATTTCTCCGAATATTTTGGCGCCGCGCTTCTTGGCGTGTTCATATTCTTCGATTACAAGTATCCCTGATCCCTCTCCCATAATGAAACCGTCGCGGTCCTTGTCAAAAGGCCTGCAGGCTGTAAGTGGATCAGGATTTTTGGACAGCGCCATATTTGAACAAAAGCCGGCGAACGACATAGGAGTGATGGCAGCTTCCGCACCGCCCGTTACCATGATATCTGCAGCGCCGCGCCTGATAATGTTTGCAGCATCACCGATTGCGTTGTTACCTGTCGCGCAGGCTGTAACGACACATTCGTTGAAACCGCGCAGGTTGTATTGTATGGCGATCCTTCCGGCAGCCATGTTTGCTATCATGGAAGTTATGAAAAACGGACTTACCCTGCCTGGTCCCTTCGTCTCAAGAATGTGGTGCTGTTCTTCGAACGTTTGTATTCCGCCGATTCCCGAACCTATGATGGCGCCTGCCCTGAAAGGATCTTCGTTTTCCATGTTCAGGCCGGACATCTCAAAGGCCATTTTGGCGGCTGCCATAGCATACTGGGTGAATACGTCCATTCTTTTTGCTTCTTTTTTGTCGATATATTCGGTCGGTTCGAAATCCTTGAGCTCCGCGGCTACCTTTGCATCATAATTTGTAGTGTCAAACTTCGTTAAGAGACTAATTCCCGATTTTCCTTCTTTTATGGAACTCCAAAAATTTTCAAGGCCAAGGCCCAATGAATGTACAACGCCCATGCCTGTTATCACAACTCTTTTATTCATCAAAATCCTCCTGGCGAATCAAGACTATTAAGATATGAAATATTTTATCAGGAAATATATATGAATGATTATTATCAGATGATGTCCGCCAATAGCCGTCAGACTGACCCTTTTGACTTATGGGTCACGGAGCCGTGAGCAACAGTGCTTCCATAAAAAAAGTCCCTCTTACGGGACTTTTTTTATGTGTTATTTTTAATGTAATCTACGGCATCTCCAACAGTCGCTATCTTTTCAGCTTCACTATCGGGAATCTCGATATCGAATTCCTCTTCAAGAGCCATGATCAATTCAACGATATCAAGTGAATCCGCACCTAAATCATCGATGAAAGAAGATTCCATATTCACTTCTTCTTCCTCAACACCTAATTGCTCGACTATAATTTTCTTAACCTTTTCGAAAACCATACATTCACCTCCTCCCAAGGGGGGTAATTTATATATAATAATTCCCCGTAAAAGTTATGACTGTTGTTGTAAATATTGACAGGCAGAACTTTCACATAAAGATATTATTACATTACAAGCCCGCCGTCAATATCTATTACCTGAGCTGTCACATAGGATGCGTCGTCGGATGCGAGAAATGCGACAACATTGGCCACGTCTTCAGGTGTCCCGAACCTGCCGAGCGGAATGTTCTCAAGATATTTATTTCTCACTTCCTCAGGAAGCGCATCTGTCATTTTGCTTTTAATGGTTCCAGGAGCTACTGCATTGCAGGTTATCCCCCTGGATGCAAATTCTTTCGCAGTGGTCTTTGTCAAGCCTATCAAACCTGCTTTTGAGGCGGAATAATTTGCCTGACCTTTGTTGCCATACCTTCCTGCAACAGACGCAAGGTTGACGATCCGGCCATATTTCTGTTTCATCATCTGTTTAGCCGCGAACTTCGTGCAAAGGAACGCGCCCTTCAGATTTATATCCAGAACTATATCCCAGTCATCCTCCGACATCAGGGCCATAGGCTTGTCATTCGTTATACCTGCATTGTTGACAAGTATATCGACACTTCCGAATGCATCGACGCCGGCAGCTATCATAGCCTTTACGTCTTCCGAGTTTCTTACGTCGCCTCTTGTTACTACCACTTTATAACCAGCCTTTTTGAACTCCTCCGCTGTTTCGTCAAGCGATTCCGATGACGGGATATCGTTCAATACGATATTTGCTCCCAATGAAGCAAGCTTCAGAGCTATCGCTTTTCCGAGACCTCTTGCCGAACCTGTTACTACAGCGGTCTTGCCTTCGAATTGCATTATTGTCTTTCCTCCTTTGGATGTTTTAGAGGAAATCCGCGCCATTGGCGCTAAACATCCTCCCTTTGGATGTTTTAAAGGAAATCCGCGCCATTGGCGCTAAACATCCTTCTATCCCTGATTTTTAAACTCCCCTATAGTTTTTTGAAGTGATTCATTATCTTCTATGTTAAAAGTTCTGGCGTCCTTGCTGATTTTCTTCACAAAGCCGCTGAGAACCTTTCCGGGGCCGATCTCAATAAACGTGTCAACTCCCTGCTCCAGCATAAAGCGTACCGAAGCTTCCCACAGCACCGGGCTGCTTACCTGTCTTATAAGTGTTTCCTTAATGTCAGCCGGTGATTTGACTACTTTTCCTGAAATATTTGCCACGAGCGGTGTTTTGAATTCTGCAAAGTCGACGTTCTGGAGTTCCGTTGCCAGCAGTTCTCCCGCAGGTCTCAGCATACTGCAGTGGAAAGGCGCGCTCACTGCAAGCTGGATTGCTCTTTTTGCACCTTTTTCAAGACAAAGCTCCATAGCCTTTTCGACTGCTTTTACCTCGCCGGCGATCGAGATCTGTCCGGGGCAGTTGTAATTTGCCGGCTCAACTATACCAGCAACGGATGCCCTTTCGCAGCAGTCCTCGACATCTTCGATCGACAGGCCGATTATTGCCGCCATGGTACCGTCTCCGATCGGAACGGCTTCCTGCATGTACTTGCCTCTTTTTCTGACAAGCGCCACGGCAGTTTTGAAATCTATAGTTCCGGAAGCAACATGTGCAGAATATTCACCGAGGCTCAAGCCCGCTGTAAAATCCGGTTTAATTCCTGCCGCGAGCAATGGCTGCAGACATGCTATGCTTGTCGTCACTATGGCAGGCTGCGTATTTTCTGTTATTTTCAACGTCTCGTCGTCACTTTCGAAGATCATCTTTCTCATGTCGATACCGAGAGCTTCGGAAGCCTGGTCGAATATGTCGGAAGCCTCGCGGTTTTCGGCTGCGATCTGTTTGCCCATACCTATATATTGAGCTCCCTGTCCGGGGAAAATGAATGCTGTTTTACCCATAATATCCCTCCTGAAATAATTTTAGTCCGAAGATTCGCTTACAGGCAATTTGCCATCGCAAATTGCTCGGATTATTTGCTCCATCTTACAATGGCAGAACCCCAGGTAAGTCCTCCGCCGAAGCCGACCAGCACAAGATTGTCTCCTTTTTTTAGGCATTTGTTCCGGTATGCATCCGCCATCGCAAAGGGAATCGAAGCAGAAGAAATATTCCCGATTTTCCTGATAGTCGTATATATCTTTTCGAATGCTACGCCAAGCCTTTTAGCAGCGCTTTCAATTATACGCATGTTAGCCTGGTGAGGTATTATATATTTTACATCTTCAAGCTTGAGATCGGTTTTCTCGAATAGTTTTTCCGTAGCATAAGGCATTATTTTGACTGCAAATTTGAAAACTTCCTGTCCGTCCTGCCACAGTGCGTTCTTATTGTTGTATTTCTCACGTTTTGAATCGTCAATATTGGATCTGTAAAGATTGGGTATCGTTATTGTTTCGCCGGGTTTTCCATCGGCGCCAATATAGGTGGACAGGATGCCATATCCGTCTTCGACCTTGCCTAATACTACAGCGCCTGCGCCGTCTCCGAAAAGCACACAGCTGCTCCTGTCGGTCCAGTCGGTGCATCTTGACATTCCTTCACTGCTTACGAGCAATATATTATTATAATAGCCCGTTTCAATAAATTGCTGCGCTACGGTCATGCCGTATATAAAGCCTGAGCAGGCAGCCGCCAGATCAAAAGCGGCTGCATTTACCGCGCCTATTTCTTTTTGAATGACACAGGAAGTGGTTGGGGTGAGATAATCCGGAGTTGAAGTAGAAACAAGAACGAGATCAATATCTTCCGCGCTTATGCCTGAATCTTCAATTGCCTGCTTCGCTGCCCGAACTGCCATTGAGTAAATAGGTTGGTTATCCTCTAAAATCCTTCTTTCGGATATGCCGGTCCTTTTAGTGATCCATTCGTCCGAGGTTTCGACCATTTTTTCAAGGTCGAAGTTTGTCAAAATCTTTTCTGGGGCGTAACTTCCTATTCCTAAAATTCCAACGCTTACGCTCTTTTTTATCGCCATCGGTAACCTCCATGTTTTCAACGCTGACCTTGATCTGTTCGAAAACAGAGCTGTTGGCCAGACTATAAGCTTTCAGTATTACGTTTTTAATGGTTTTTTCATTTGAATTGCCATGGCTTTTTACTACCAGGCCATTGATGCCCAATATAGGAGCGCCGCCGTCTTCAGAAGGATCCATCATTTTTTTGAAGGCCTTCATATCCTGCATTACGAAAAGAGTGGATATTTTGGAAAATATTGTCCTCTTGAACATGCCCTTTAAAAAGCTTCCAAAGAACGATCCTGTTCCTTCAAGGAATTTTAAAAGTACGTTTCCGACATAACCGTCGCATACTGCTACATCCACATTTCCGAGCGGGATATCCTTGCCTTCGATATTTCCCACAAAATTAAGGTCGGTGTTTTTCAGCAAGGTATACGCCTGCTTTATGACCTCTGTACCCTTCTTGGCCTCAGTCCCCATATTTACGAGGCCGACCCTGGGATTCTCCTTATTGAACAATCCCTTCATATATAAAGATCCAAAAATGCCGAACTGTGCAAAATTAACCGGTTTACAGGTCGAGTTCAGCCCTGCGTCGATCAGCAGGCATTTTCCTGCCTTAGTCGGTATAACCGCTCCGAGCGCCGGTCTGTCCACGCCTTTGAGCCTGCCTAATATGAATATGGCGCCGGTCAATAAGGCTCCTGTGTTACCAGCTGATAGAAAGACATCTCCCTTTTTTTCTTTCAGCATATTGAAACCGACTACCATGGATGAATTCTTTTTGCTCTTGATTGCACGCGTCGGTGTATCGTCGTTTGTTATTACTTCCTTGGCATGAATCACTTCAAGCCTTGGGCTGTTGAAATTGCGAGACTTGAGTATCTTACCAACCTGATCGCTGTCTCCGATCAAAGTTATGTCGAAACCTTCCTGCATCTTTATAGCATCGATACTTCCCTTTACAATAGCTTCAGGCGCATTGTCTCCGCCCATTGCATCAACTAATATCCTCAATTAAATCCACTCCCGAATCGTTACTTTGTTAAGTGCTATAATCTCTGTTATTTATAAAATACTATTTTCCCTGTTTCTTTTCAAGGGCAACCAATATGAATTTGCCCCTGAACATCTCAATCTGCTTTTCGTAGATCTTGACCCAGACTATGAAGTTCGTCCCCCTGACCTGCTTGACTTCGGCCTTTGCTACGAGTTTACAGCCGGAATAGACCGGGATCTTGTATTTTATATTTGCAACTCCTACCAGTGCTACCTGGGCGTCTATAACAGCAATTGCCAACGATTCAGCCAGTGAATAAATAAAGTGGCCTCTCACTATCTTGGTTTTTTCAAATGCCATCGATTCATTGGTTTCAAGTATGGATACAGCATTCCTCCCCAAATTGATATCGATAAGTTCTCCAACAATTTCCTTGCTCTGCAATGACTTGACCTTGCTGTAATTGTTCTCAGCTACGCTTTTGATCCTTTCACGCAGCTCCGGTATGCCCAGCTCAAGTCTGTCCAGCCTGATGGTCGGCACGCTTACGGCAAAAAGTTCCGATAGCTCTTCATCAGTCAAAAACGGATCCTGTTCTATCCTGTCGGAGAGTATCTGCTGTCTTTCCTTTTTAAGAAGCGATGACCGGCTCATACTGCTTACACCACCTGTTATTCATCTGAAATATAATTATTACCTGATAATATATCCTAATAATAAAAGTATATTATATATTTTTAAAGTATGCAACATTTTATAAAAAATTATTTAGGTAAAAAATAAGAACCTGCGGTGTCCGCAAGTTCCTACCTTTAAAGTGGTAAAGCATATCTCTCGATTATCTGTCCGGGTCAGGAATTAACATTTATAACCTTAAGGTTCTTTTTAATATAATCGTATAATGAATAAATCGTGATTATAACTGCGATGATCATAGCATATTCATCAAACGGGAAATCCGGCAATACGAGATTGATCGGGAAATTGTTCAGCAAAGTCGCTACTATGGCGATATCTTGACATACGGTCTTCAATTTGCCAAGCTTGCTGGCCGCTATGACTATCCCTTCGCCTGCAGCAACAAGCCTGAGACCAGTCACTATGAATTCGCGGGCAATGATCAGCATTGCAGCCCAACTGTTCACATCCCCGCTTTGCACAAGTGCCAGCAGCGCAGCTGTAACAAGGAGCTTGTCCGCGATGGGATCAAGGAACTTGCCGAAACGGGTAACCAGCTGCCTCTTCCTTGCAATATACCCATCCACAGCATCCGTACTGGATGCGATAATAAATATACCCGCAGCTATATAGCCTCCGTATGATGATATAAGATCGTTTATCGAAAGCATCAGCGGACGCATAAAAGCAAGTAAACCGGCATTGACTAGTGATTCAGGAATCGGTATCATAAATATCATTAAAATAGGAACTACTATGATTCTCGATAATGTTAGCTTATTTGGCAGATTCATGTTTTACTTCTCCTGTAAGATCGTATTCTCCGGCTTCAAGTATTTCCACATTGACGAACTTGTATATTTCCAGCGGTTCGCTGCTCGTAAAATAAATAAGTCCGTCTATATCCGGCGATTCCGCACAGCTTCTTCCATAATAAAAGATACCGTCGTCCGCAACTCCTTCAACCAGAACCTTGTAAGTCTTTCCGAGTCTCTTCGAATTCAGTTCGCTCGATATCAGGTTTTGAAGCTGCATCAGTTTTTTATATCGGGCTTTTTTTACTGCCGCGGGCACCTGCTGCTTCATTTTCGACGCAGGCGTACCTTCCTCTCTAGAATACATAAATATGCCAAGTCTGTCAAACCTATATTTTTGGATAAAATCGGCCAGTTCGTCGAAGTCTTCCTCAGTTTCACCGGGAAATCCTACTATCAATGAGGTTCTTAATATAATTTCCGGTATCCTTTGCTTAAGTTTTTCCAGCAGCCCTTTTACTTCGGCACTGCTTCCCCTGCGCCCCATCTTTTTCAGAACAGCGTCGCTTATATGCTGGATCGGTATATCGAGATATTTGCATACCTTATCGTTCTGCGCAATTTCATCAATCAGTTCATCGTCTATTTCCTCAGGGTAGCAATATAACAGGCGGATTCTTTCGACTCCGCTGATTTTACCGAGGGATTTCAGCAGCTCAGGCAGCGATCTTTTCCCGTAAATATCAGTCCCATACCTGGTGGTATCCTGCGCTACAATTATAAGTTCCTTTATGCCTGATCCGACTAACTCTTCTGCTTCCTTTAGTATGGCTTCCTTTTTTCTGCTCCTGAAAGGACCGCGAAGTGAAGGGATCACGCAATAAGTACATCGGTTATCGCAGCCTTCGGCAATTTTAAGATATGCGTATCCCTTTCCGGTCGATATTATGCGCTTTCCATCCAGGTATGCATTATCGTCCAGCTCGCCGTAGAAAGACATCTTCTTTCCATCGTATGCATCCTTTATAACGGAGGCGATCTCAGTGTAGCTGCCCGTTCCGAGCACCGCATCCACTTCGGGTATCTCGTCGAGTATCATTTGTCTGTAGCGCTGAGCCAGACAGCCGGTCGCAATAAGCAGTTCACAATTTTTTGCCTTGAGGGACGCCATTTCAAGAATGGTATTTATGGATTCCTGTTTTGCGCTTTCAATAAAGCCACAGGTATTTACTATGATTACATTTGCCTGATCTTTGTCGTTTACGATCTCAAAACCGTCATTTTCCAAAATACCAAGCATGAGCTCGCTGTCTACAAGATTTTTCGGGCAGCCAAGCGATACAAGGCCTATCTTTTTCTTCAATTGATACAACTCCCCATAGTTTAAATATACTTTCATGTATTGACCTTATTCGGGCATATTATAATAATTCCCGAGCCACATACAATAAAAATATACACTATTATAAGCCTAAGCTCAAGCTATTGGATTAATAAGAATAATCATTGTCGGAAGAATCGGCAGCATAGTCACGAAGGGCTTCCCTGATAGTATCGCCGGAGAAACCCCTGTGCATGAGAAACATCATTGCTTTTTTGAGAACTTTTTTATCGTTGAGATCATATTTGCCGAATTTACGCTTCAGAAGGGTTTCTGCGACGGACGAGTCTTCCACCTTCCAGTCCTCCAGGACTTCATCGGCGATTTCCTCCGGGATCCCACGGAAAGTGAGCTCTTTCTTCATGAGCTTTTTAGATATGGGCTTGAGTTTGCTTCTATCAAAGATATATTTCTGGGCATAAAGCTGATTATTTATATATCCGATAGCTTTAAGCTCGTTTACCACTTTTTCGATGCAATCATCGTCGAAGCCTTCTTCATTGAGCTTGTCACGCACCTCTTTTTCTGTGCGCAGCTTCAAAGACAGATAGCGTACGGCTCTGGATTTGGCTTCCCGGTAATTGAGCGTATTCTTTATATATTCGATCGTCTCTTGCGTGAGTTCCTGTTCTTCATAGAGATTCATCGAAATATAGTCTTCTTCGGAGATGGTGAATGAGAATTTCCCATCGACAGATACAGAAAGCTTGTCCTTGTATTTTTTATTTTTTTCGGTCGATGTGATCTTCACTCTTTCACCACCCCCTCAGTTTATTATTGCATGTCGAGATCCAAACCTTCTTCGTCCCCGTCTTCATCCGCTGCACGGACATCCACACTGTTAACAAAAGCCTGGTTGTAATTTTCACGGATCTTCTTTTCGACTTCGTTTAAAATCTCCTGGTTTTCCTTCAGGAACTGCTTGACGTTTTCCCTGCCCTGGCCAATTCTCTGGCCATTGTATGAGAACCATGCACCGCTCTTGTTTATTATATCGAGATTGACCCCAACATCCAGAATGCTTCCTTCTTTTGAAATGCCCTGGCCGTAAATGATGTCGAACTCTGCCTCCTTGAAAGGCGGAGCGACCTTGTTCTTTACTACCTTGACCCTTGTCCTGTTACCAATGGCATCGGTCCCCTGCTTAATCGTCTCGATCCTTCTTACGTCGAGCCTCACTGTAGCATAAAACTTCAGGGCGCGCCCTCCAGGTGTAGTTTCAGGGTTCCCGAACATGATGCCGACTTTTTCTCTGAGCTGGTTTATAAATATGGCTGTGGTTTTTGATTTGCTGATGACGCCTGCCAGTTTTCTTAACGCCTGGGACATAAGCCTTGCCTGCAGGCCGACATGTGCGTCTCCCATTTCGCCGTCGATCTCTGCCTTAGGAACAAGCGCTGCGACCGAGTCTACCACTATTACATCGATAGCGCCGCTGCGTACCAGGGCTTCTGCGATTTCCAGGGCCTGCTCGCCTGTATCCGGCTGTGAAACTATGAGATTATCAATATCGACTCCGAGCTTTTTGGCATAGATCGGATCAAGTGCATGCTCGGCATCTATAAATGCCGCATCTCCGCCGGCTTTCTGAGCTTCTGCCACGATATGCAAAGCGACTGTGGTCTTACCGGAAGATTCCGGTCCAAAAACTTCAACTATCCTGCCTCTCGGAACACCTCCGACTCCAAGTGCGATATCGAGTCCGATAGCGCCTGTAGGAATCGTTTCAATATTCATGTGCGTATTCTCGCCAAGTTTCATAACCGCTCCCTTGCCAAACTGTTTCTCGATCTGGCCAAGAGCCATTTCCAGCGCTTTTTTCTTTTCCAGCATATCAGGCAGACCTCCTTTATAATAAAGAAAATACTTTTCAAAACCTCACAGTTACCGCAGGCATCCCTCCGGAAGGATCTGTCGTGCGAACATCTGTTCTGGATTTATTATATAACATTTCTGCAAAAGAGTCAATAATAAAATTACATTATTTTACATATTAAAACGTTGTTTAAACAATTTAACCAAATATAGTGCGTCTTCCGCCTTCAGCAAAATCATGGCTACTACATAAATTGCCGCGCCGACTGTTATTTCACCAGCCAGAAACGCCAGTTGCAGCGATTTTGTGCATAACCTGAGCGGCAAGCTTTCCAGCAGGAGCAGCGCAGCGATCATGACCAGAGTTGCCGGTACAGCCTTTGCAAAAAACCTTAATAATCTGCCAATATTGATACCCTTCATTTTCCTGTTCAGCAGGAACAGCAGCATTACTGCATTTACTGTGCTTATTATCGAATATGAAAGGGCCATCCCCGATGCGCCCAGATCGGTGAAGGAATAAAATATGCTGCCGAAGCCGACATTCAAAATTATCGAAACTATCCCCGCAGCCAGCGGTGTCTTCGTATCCTGTCCGGCATAAAACGACCTGTTCATGATCCCGACTATCGACTGCGTTATCATGGATATCGAAAAAAGCGCCATTATCGATGCTACTCCCGGTACATCCTTATCAGTAAACTTACCGCCCCATTCGAATACGGCCCGTACCAGCGGTTCCCTCAGTACGATAAAAGCCGCGGAGGACGGAACAGCCAGGAATAAAACAGAGGTCAGGGATCTCATTAATAAGGTCTTGTACTCCTTCTGCTCTCCCGCGGCAAATTTGCCCGAAAGCGTCGGCAGCATGGCCGTACCGATCCCCATGGCAAATATGCCGTAAGGCAGCTGCCACAGTGTGTTCGCGTTTCTGAACGCGGCAAGTGTGCCCTCGACGGCGCCAAAGCTCACGAATGCAGTGGAAATTATCACGTTCACCTGCGTTACAGAGGAAGATAGCAGTGAAGGAACGGCTTGTCCGAATAGATTTCTGAAACCTTTGTCGAAGAAATTTATAACAGGTCTGTAAAGCTTCAATTTTGAAAAGACGAACGAAAACTGAATTAGAAAGTACAGCACAGCACTGCACGCAACCCCTGTCGCCACTTTTATCATACTCTGCGGGTTCGTATCCGCAAACAGGAAAATAGCCAGAGCGCACCCGGTATTGTAGATCGAAGGCCCGTAAGCCGCAGCTGCGAATTTTTTATATGAATTGAGAATGCCATTGCATATCCCAGCCAGCATTATGAATGAAACCGAGGGAAACAGTATCCTTGCCAGCGTTACCGCAAGTTCGCGCGTATGCTGGTTCTCTCCGGAAAAACCAGGTACGACCAAAGGTATTATCTGGGGGGCAAAAATTACTCCAAGCAGGCATAGGGTGGCCATTCCCAGAAAGATGACGTTGATGAAGGAGCTTGCAGCCTTCCAGCCTTCCTTTTCCTCGCCTTTCTCAAGCTTACCTGAAATGAACGGGACAAGGGCTGCGGAGATCATTCCGCCCACCAGAAGCGTATACATCAGGTCGGGGACTGTGAAGGCCGCAACATAGGCATCCTGGACCCAGCTTAAGCCAACCTTCCACGAGAGCATGGTTTCCCTGATAAATCCGGTAAGCCTGCTCAATATCATCGAAGACATTACTATCATTGCCGCCGTTGAGACACTTCCGTCCGACGGATTTTTCAAAGTAACTCTGTCTTTGGGCGTCAAGTTTTTTGCTCCTTGTTCATGAGATGTCTCCTGAGCATGTCGAATACATGCAGGCAGGTCACATTCCTGATCCTGTTCCTGCTGCCCCACAGATCGAGCTTTTTGACTTCGACTCCGGTATCGTGTGCAAACGCTATATATACAAGGCCTACCGGCTTTGTCTCGGATCCTCCGCCGGGTCCTGCGATACCTGTAACCGATATCCCAAGATCGGTCGATGCTGCCCTGCGGACGCCAACGGCCATTTCTGCGGCTGTCTGTTCGCTGACGGCGCCGTACTGATCGAGTGTCGCCTGTTTAACTCCCAATTCTTCTACTTTCGAGCGGTTGCTGTAGGTTATGACAGCCCTGTCGAATACTTCGGATATCCCGGCTATTTCAGTCAGTCTCGATGAAAGCAGCCCCCCGGTGCAGGACTCTGCAAGTGCAATGGTCGTGCCGCTTTCCAGCAGCAGCTTCGCGGCAACTTCGTCCAGTGTGCTGTTGTCATTACTGTAAACGGCATCCCCGAGCCTGTTCCTGATTTCATTTTCGACCGGGGTGATCAGATCTTCATGGTCTCCTTGTTTCGGGTAGCTGGCCGTGATCCTTAACGTCACTTCTCCGTCCTTGGCATAAGGCGCTATAGTCGGGTTGGTCTGTTTATCCACAAGATCTATAAGCCTGTCTTCCACAGCGGATTCTCCGATGCCGAATATCCTCAGGAACCTTGACTCAAGCCTGTATTCCGTTTTTCCTTCAAAATACGGCATCACGGTTTCATCGAACATCGGCTTCATCTCCGACGGCGGACCCGGCAGCATAACTACGGTTTTGCCGCCTTCCTCGAGGATGCAGCCGGGGGCAGTGCCGTTTTTGTTCCTTACTATTATGCAGCCCTCCGGAAGATACGCCTGCTTTATATTGTTATCTGTCATTTTTCTGACATATTTGCTGAAGAACGCTTTCATTTTGTCAAGGCTGTCCTGATCCAAAACGAGCTTCCTGTTGAATGCAGCCGCAATGGTTTCCTTAGTGAGATCGTCCTGCGTCGGGCCGAGGCCGCCTGTAGTGATGACTACGTCTGAACGCGACAATGCCAGTGCAAGGCATTGCTTCAGCCTTTCGGGATTGTCCCCCACCACATCGTGATAATAAACGCCGATGCCGACATCCGGCAGGCGTGAAGATATATATTGAGCATTGGTATTAGCTATCTGACCCATCAAGAGTTCAGTTCCGACCGCCAGTATTTCAGCCTTCATAGATCCGCCATCTCCTACCTGAAAATAAACTCAGCACAAATTCTTATCCTATTATACCAATTGCCTGTTTTTATTGTAAATACACGCTATATAGAATGAGTAAATTTCTTAAGAAATTTACTCATTCTATATTGGAATAAAAAAAGACGACAATTGACCAAAAAAATTCTACTTCATTATAGATGTACGTTAGCGTAATATGACATTATAACGAGGCGTTATAAAAAAATAAGAGGGTGGATATTATGAATGATTCCGTCAGAACTCTGAAAAACATTATCGACAACGTTGAAAATGTAATAGTCGGAAAGCGTTATGCCATTGAACTTGCCGTTATCTCCCTGATATGCAACGGGCATGTACTGATCGAAGATGTGCCGGGCGTCGGCAAGACCAGCCTCGTTTCCGCTTTGGCAAAATCGCTCAATGCTTCTTTCAGAAGGATACAGTTCACTCCTGATGTGCTGCCTTCCGACATCACCGGTTTTTCAATCTACAACCAGAAGACAGGCGATTTCGAATACAGGCCGGGTGCCATAATGAGCCAGATAATCCTGGCGGATGAAATCAACCGTACGTCTCCCAAAACACAGGCCAGCCTGCTGGAGGTAATGGAAGAAGGCCAGGTCACGGTCGACGGTATTACGTACAAAATGCCTAAGCCGTTCATGGTCCTTGCGACACAGAACCCCGTAGAATACCTCGGCACTTACCCGCTGCCCGAAGCCCAGATCGACCGTTTCTTCATGAAAATATCGATCGGTTACCCGACGAATACCGAAGAAAGCTACATCCTCTCAAAGTTCCAGCTTTCCAATCCGCTCGAAAAGCTTATGCCGGTAGCCGAAAGCAGCGACATCATTGCACTTCAGGAAGAAATAAAGAGTGTCCATATGGACAAGACACTCAGCAATTATATAGTAGACATAGTGAGCCAGACCAGGAAGCATCCCGACGTAACGCTCGGCTCCAGCCCCAGGGGATCGCTCTCACTGTTCCGGGCATCGCAGGCCTGGGCTTATTATAACGGCAGGAATTACGTGCTTCCCGACGATATAAAGAAGATGATCATTCCCGTACTTTCGCACAGGCTTATTTTAAAACAGGAAGCAAAGCTGAAGAAGATCAACCCCGAAGAAATATTGAATTCTATAGTTGCAAGAATTAATGTTCCGGTGGTGAGCCAGCATGAAACAAAGTAGGATACTATATGTCTGCCTATTGGCTTCTGCGTTGATATTCGCATATTTCAACGGCGGAAAAATACCGTATATGTTCCTTTATACGATGATAATTCTGCCAATCATATCAGTAGCTTATACGCTTGTGATTTACCTGCGGTTCAAATACGGGCAGGAGCTCGATAAAAAGTTTGTTTCAAAAGGAGACAAGGTCAACTTCATATTCAGCATCAACAATGAAGATTTCTTCATTTATCCGTATATAAAAGTATCCTTTTACGGAGCCAAGACGATTTTTGAAAACCAGTTCCAGGTGAAAAATTTTTCATTGCAGCCTTTTAGTGGTAAAAACTATGCATTCGAGCTGCAGTGCAACTACAGGGGAAATTATGAGATAGGCATCAATTCGATTGAACTCGAAGACTTTTTCGGGTTGTTCAGATTCAGGTACGATGTGTTTGAGCCCAAGTATGTTACAGTCTATCCGAGGATAATCTACCTTGAAAAATTCCCGCTGAAGACAGACTATATGTCCGAGTCGCATTCGATGCTCAACACCAGGGACGAAGATATGTCCACCGTCAGCGACGTGAGAAAATACGCCTATGGCGACAGTATGAAAAGGATACACTGGAAGCTTTCCGCAAAAGCCCAGGAGATACTTGTAAAGAAGTTTCAGAGTACTTCGGAGACCAATACGCTGATGCTGATCGACCTTCACAAGAATCCGTACACTTCCGGTGAAAATATAGTACTCGAAGACAAACTGATAGAAACCGTCGTTGCCGTACTGCATTACTGTCTTTACAAATGGATACCGGTCAACCTCGTATGCTACAGTGATACACTTATAGACATACATGCAAAAAATCATCTAATGTTCAATGAAATATTCGAACAGCTTGCAAAGGTCAAATTCAGCGAGAGCATTCCGGTTAAGGATCTTCTTGAGATATACACCAATAATGTCCTGAAAAAGACCAATATACTGATATTTACCTCAAACCTCGATTACGATCTGTACAACCAGATATATAAAACCACCAATACGGGCTATGATGTAAGTCTAATTTATACATCCCCGGAAGAACTGATCGGCGTACCAAGCCCGGAGGCGGACAACATCCTGGCTTCCCTGCCGGAGATAGGCGTGAACAGTTACAGGATAAATATCAACGATAATATAAAGGAAATCCTGGAATGTTAGAACAGGAGGTTCATATGAATATAACCAAATCAGCCGATAAAATATCCGATGTATTGCTGGCACTGCTGATATCCTTCAGCCTGGTGTTTGCCCTTACATCTTCCCTATGCCTGACATATCCGGTTATGAGCATCCTGCTGCTTGTTGTCCTGTGTGTTGTTTTGTTATGTGTTATGTTTTACAACAAACCGGCTTCAATAATTTCATTCTCGTCAATCGGTCTCACTTTGCTGGTTTCGGTCTTCTATATCATGTTTGGAACAGGCCTCACAAAGGTCTTTAAATTTTTTGACGATTATTTCTTCTGGCTGTCTGAATTCATACAATATCCGGATCCGGAAACCGTGGATCATTTATTCCAGTTCATTACGATATTTGTGCTTTGCATTATATTTTCACTGTTTTCATATCTCTTCATTGTCAGGAAGTTCAGATTTTTGATCGTCATGGTTACAGGTATCGCTCTTTTCGTAGCTCAGTGGTCCTACAACATAATATCCACCCTGACCCCGTTTTATCTCTTTTTGGTGGCAGCCTTGATGGTCTATCTCAGACACATCTACCAGTCCAAGCTTTCAAAAGGCCCCAATGATTATGCAAGACCTGCTCAAATTGCTTTATGGAGTCTTCCGGTGTGTATCCTGATAATAGCTATGGCATATTCGATACATGCGAGTAACAAGCCTATTGAATGGAAATGGCTCGATAAAAAGGTAGTATCCGTATACAACTATTTCAAGAAAAACTTCGAATACGAAACCTTCGATTATTTTTCGCTTTCGGCTTCCTCGGGATTCGGTGACAGGAACAATATCCTCGGAGGCAGGGTCAGAATCGACAGGACCAATGTCCTTCAGGTAAAGTCATCTAAAAGGGTCTACCTCAAAGGAATATCCCTCGACACATATACAGGCGCAAAATGGATAAACAGCGAACAGTCACTCACGTCTAAAGGTTCCGATTATTACGGGATGTATAGCGATTCCGAAGAAATGCTTGAAGGCATGAAAATATTGACGGGCAAGGACGATTTCCTGGAAGCTTATTTTGAAGAAAACCCTGTTTCGGTAGTATTCCTGAACATCAAGACCAAATCGCTTTTTTTACCTTCAAAAACCAAGGAGTTCAGAACCTCGTCCCAGAATTTTTACGCCTATGAGAGCGCTTCGGGAGATTATTCTTCAAAACAACGCTATACTAGAGGTTTCAGATACAGTACGAAAATGTACAATCCCAAAATAGGATCGAACGAATTTGCGGATATCATGAGGAAAAGCAAAAGAGGCCTGTACAGTGAGGCTATACTGCAAATGAAGTTCCCGGGCTATTACGAAGAAATACTGAGATATTATTCCGGAACTTCAAGCAGCGCCATAACCATAACACCGGACGAAAACGGTGAAATTTCGGTCCAAGACTTTTATAATTCCTCCGTGACGCAATTTACAATGACCGAGGACACGCCTACACTGCCTGTAATAAATAGAAACAGTAAGCTGCAAACGCTGGAAACTCTGACAAAACTAAAGGAAAACAGCAATGAGATCTATAAGAAATACCTGCAGCTTCCGGAAAATCTTCCCCAGAGGGTCAAAGACCTGTCCGCCTCTCTGGTCGCATCGGAAACCAATGACTATGATAAGGCTAAGGCGATCGAACAATACCTGGCTTCAAAATATCCGTATAATCTCGATGTTCGCTCGACCCCGAGAAACCGTGATTTCGTGGATTATTTCCTGTTCGATCTGAAAGAGGGCTATTGTTCCTATTACGCATCGGCAATGACCGTACTGGCAAGATGCGCGGGCTTGCCGGCAAGGTATGTCGAAGGTTATATGCTGCCTCCCGAGCCTGTGAAGGATGACAGGACGACATATGTAGTCAGCAATATGCAGGCTCACGCCTGGGTGGAGATATATTTCGAAGGCTACGGGTGGCTGCCTTTCGAACCCACAGCCCCGTTCAGGTCCAATTTCTACGCGGCCCCGGATATGGACAGTAATGTTACCTTCAGCGATAACTACGGTTCTTCCTACGCCGACTATATGGAAGAGCTTATGAAGCGATATGCTCAGCAAGGCGGCGGATATGTAGATTTTGGCCCTGATACGACAACAAAGGGACCCTCTGCTGTTATTATCGTTTTATCAACTTTCGCAGGATTGATACTGCTTGCAATTGCGCTGCTGCTGACAAATATTGTAAGATACCGCCTGCGTCTCTACAAGATATTCAACCTTCCTGCAAATGAATGCGTACTGAGTTTTTATGATTATTATGTAAATGTGCTGGGTTTGCAGAGCTTTGGCCTGCTTCCTTCCGAAACTCCGTTTCAGTACTCGTCAAGGATCGATGGCTTAATGTTCTTCAGCCCCGTACGATTCAAGGTGATCACTGATATATTCGTAAAATCAAGGTATAGCACGGATAACGCCACAGAAAACGAAAAGCAGCTGATTTGCGATTTTCATTCAGGTTTCCTAAGTGAAATAAAGATCAACATGGGCAAGTTCAAGTATTTTGCAATGAAGTACCTGCTGGGTAAGTTCTGAAATTATGAAAAGGCCCTATGAAATAATAATGCCCCATGCACTAATATGGCCCGATGCAATATCAAGTAATTATTGCATCGGGCTTATATCGGGCCTATTATTGGACTTTCTTACAGCTTGTATACCTGGCTTGCCGTCAGTACGCTGATACCGCCTGCCTGCAATGTATCGACCGCCTTTTCCGGTTCCGCGACCTTGAGTATCACAAGGGCTTCGTCTTCGGATTTGCTGACGAAAGCATACATGTATTCGATCCCGATCTGCTCCCTGTCAAGTATATCCAACGCCTTTGCCAGTCCGCCGGGCTTATCTTGGACTCCGACCGCTACCACGCTTGTGGCGCTTACCGTAAATCCCTCAGCCTTCAATATTTTTTCAGCCTTTTCCGGATCATTGACGATGAGCCTCAGTATACCGAAATCCGTTGTGTCTGCGATTGACAGCGCACTTATATCTATGTCGTTCGCTCCGAGTGTCCTTGTTACCTCCGATAGCCTTCCCGATTTATTTTCGAGAAATATGGAAATCTGCTTTACGAACATGACTCATACCTCCTTATGGATGTTTTAGAGGAAATCCGCGCCATAGCGCTAAACATCCTACTCGATAATCGTTTATTTTCCTGTTTTAATCGAAATACCCCATCAGGACGGTTATAGCTTACGCTTGTCTATTACTCGCTTTGCCTTTCCTTCGCTTCTTTCGATCGTCTTCGGTTCAACGAGCTTGACTTTTGCACTTATACTCAAAGTATTCTCTATTTCTTTCCTGATCTTTCTCTCCAGATCTTCGATATGTTTGACTTCATCTGAGAAGAACGCCTGTGTCATCTCGACCCAAATTTCCATGACATCGAGATTATCTATACGGTCAACGATGATCTGATAATGCGGAGCTGTTTCGCCCAATTCGAGCAATACGCTTTCTATCTGTGACGGGAACACGTTTATTCCTCTTATTATCAACATGTCGTCAGTACGACCTGTCACCTTGTTCATTCTCACAAGCGTCCTGCCGCATTCACATTTTGTATAGTCCAGAGAAGAGATGTCTCTCGTTCTGTAACGCAGCAATGGCAAGCCTTCCTTGGTTATGGTCGTAAACACGAGCTCGCCCTTTGATCCGGCCGGTAGTAATTCTTCAGTGACGGGATCAATTATTTCGGGTATGAAATGATCTTCCTGGACGTGCATCCCGCATTTACAGTGGCATTCGCAGGAAACTCCGGGTCCTATTACCTCGCTGAGTCCGTATATATCTATCGCCATTATGCCAAGTCTTTTTTCGATTTCATCCCTCATGCTGGCAGACCAGGGCTCGGCGCCGAATATACCGGACTTCAGCTTGATTTCGCTCTTTTTGATCCCCGCCTCTTCCATTTCCTCAGCCAAATAAAGCGCATATGACGGAGTGCAGGCAATATTTGTCGTGCCGAAATCCCTTATTATCTGAAGCTGCCTTTTCGTATTTCCTGTAGATGCCGGTATTACGGAAGCTCCGATGCGTTCTGCGCCATAGTGGGCTCCAAGTCCGCCTGTAAAAAGTCCGTAGCCGTAGGCTATCTGCATTATCGAATTTCTTTCAACGCCTGCTCCGGTAAACGATCTTGCCATTACTTCGGCCCATGTTTCGATATCCTTCCGGGTATAGCCGACAACCGTCTGCTTTCCTGTTGTGCCGGAGGATGCGTGGATACGTATGATCTCGCTCAATGGCGCCGCAAACATACCGTAAGGATAAGTATCCCTCAGGTCTTGTTTAATTGTGAATGGCAGCTTTGAAAGATCTTCAACTCCTTTGATATCTCCCGGTTCGAGACCTTTTTCCTGCATTTTTGCCCTGTAGTGCGGAACATTGTGATAAACCCTTTTTACTGTTTCAACAAGCTGTGCGCTCTGAAGCTTTTGCATTTCTTCTCTGGGCATGCACTCACGCGACTGGTTCCAATATAACATTGCCAGAACCCTCCTTGATTTATTTATCTGCCCATCCGTCCTCCCCCGAGAACAGCTTTCAGGGTTTACGGATCACTCCGCCCCACGCAAAAGACAACAGGCTAATTATCTATATTTTATATTATACAGTCAGACTCACTTAAGTGAACTATTATATCCGGCTTCAAACGCCTTCAGATTAACTTCGAGCAATTTGGCCGGGATCACTCCCTCAATGGACTTAAGCCACACTTTCTTTTCAATACCCGTCGACTTTGCAAGAAGGCCGATCAAAACGACATTCATAGCTTTGATGTTACCGCATTCCTCAGCGATCTTCAATGCATCGATCGACTGCAGATCGATCCCTCCGTTTTTCAGGCGTTCTGTTATATCCTCCGGGTATTTTGCCTTACCTGTAATGACAGGCATGGGATTGATCTCCTGATCGTTCATGACCAGAGTTCCGCCTTTTTTCAGGTAGTCGATCCATCTCAGGGCTTCCAGTTTTTCAAAGGCAAGCAAAATATCGGCTTCGTTTTTTTCAATGATCGGCGAATATACCTTATCGCCCATTTTTACATAGGTGACTACGCTACCGCCCCTCTGCGACATTCCATGCACTTCGGATACCTTTACATCATAACCCTGCATGACCGCTACATTTCCAAGTATCCTGCTGGCAAGCAGCGTACCCTGACCGCCCACCCCGACTATCATAATATTCAGATCATTCATTGTGTTCACCGGCCTTTTCTATCGCATTGAAGCTGCATACCGTCGAGCATAACTTACAGCCTACGCAAAGCGCGCTGTTTATCTCTATTCTGTCCCCTTTGTCCACGATCGCCGGACAGCCTATTTTCATGCAGCTTCTGCATTTTCTGCAATTTTCGTTGATTCTCTGCGTTCCTTCATAACGTACGTTCTTCAAAAGAGCACATGGTCTCTGGGATATAATCACAGACGGTTCGTCCGCCTGCACTTCTTCAGCTACTACCTTTTCGAACTCTTTCATATTGAAAGGATCCGCGATCCTTACCCTGTCTATCCCTACTGCCCTTGCCAGCAGTTCGAGGTTTACCTGCCTTGTCGGCTCGCCTTTTATGGTAAAGCCTGTCGTCGGGTTCTGCTGATGACCTGTCATGCCGGTGATGGAATTGTCCAGTATGATCACTGTTGAGCAGCCTTTATTATATACTATGTCGATAAGTCCCGTGATTCCGGAATGAATGAAAGTCGAATCACCGAGTATCGCAACTGTTTTCCTTCCGAATTCCCTGCCCCTTGCCTTTTCCATACCGTGTGCCATACCGATGCTCGCTCCCATGCAAACACAGGTATCAATCGATTCCGTCGGAGAAAGCGCACCGAGGGTATAGCAGCCTATATCTCCGGTAACATTGAGCTTGAGCTTTTTCAAAACATGGAACATACCTCTGTGCGGGCAGCCCGGACACATAACCGGCGGTCTCATCGGCGATTTGCTGTCTATATCATAAGGCTTTTCAGGAGTTGAGCCAAGTATTTTTTCTTTGATAAGTGAAGCTGAATATTCGCCAATAACAGGCAGAAGTTCTTTCCCGATCACTTTGATACCGAGTTTCCTGATCTGGTTTTCAAAAAACGGCTCCAGTTCTTCAATAACATAAAGTGTTTTGACGTTTCCTGCAAATTCCGATATCAGCTTGTCGGGCAGCGGATATACCATTCCCAGCTTCAGATATGATACGTCCCCGAAAGCTTCCCTCGCATACTGGTAGGAAATACCCGACGTAATGACGCCTATATCCTTATTGCCCCATTCTATCCTGTTTAGTTTGGTTTCCTCTGCAAAATCCTTCAGCATGGCCATTCTTTTCTCTACTTCGATATGCCGAAGCTTGGCCATTGCAGGCATCATTACATATTTGCCGGGATTTTTTACATATGGCTTCAGTTCTAAGTCCGCACGCTCCCCTATCCCAACTATGCTCTGTGAATGCGCAACGCGGGTCGAAAGCCTTACAATTACAGGACAATCGTATTTTTCGCTGATTTCAAAAGCTTCGATGACGTAATCCTTGCACTCCTGACTGTTTGAAGGCTCAAGCATCGGAACCTTCGAGGCTCTTGCGTAGAACCTTGAATCCTGTTCATTCTGGGAGCTGTGCATTCCCGGGTCGTCAGCCACCATTATGACAAGTCCGCCGTTGACGCCTGTATATGAAACAGTGAACAACGGATCTGCAGCTACGTTCAAGCCTACATGTTTCATCGAACATATGGAACGCGCTCCTGCTACGGATGCACCTATAGCGACTTCCAAAGCGACCTTTTCATTTGGTGACCATTCGCAGTATATTTCATCAAATTTGGCAATATTTTCAGTAATTTCAGTACTTGGCGTACCCGGGTAAGCCGAGGCTACCCTAACGCTGGCTTCATACGCTCCTCTGGCTATCGACTCGTTCCCCAACATCAGTTTTTTCATATTGATCCCCTTCTGATTCCAACTGCTTAAAAATTTATCATTGTTTATATTTATTATTATTTATATTTATACAATTTCGTGATTTATTATATTTTAAACTGTTTGATCAGATTTGTAAACAAATGATCGAATGGTAAACAACGCGCGGTAAACATAATCATCTGACGCTAAAATATAGGGACATGATCTAAAAAGTCATGTCCCCATATCATTTGGCTATCTATAATTTTCAAGCTTCAATTTCGATATTGCTTTCAATGCTCTTGCTTTCTCCGAATACTTTGCTGATATGCGTCTCAGGCATTTTTTTAGTAAGCATGCTCACTACAGGGACGACCACAAGGGATGTCAGCATGGCGACGGCGCCGATATTAGGCGCTACACCGGCGTTCATCTTGTAGATTATCGCTCCGGCGATCGATACTGTAAATCCTGCTACGAATCCCGACCAGGCGCCTATCTTTGTAGTACCCTTCCAATACAGGCCGTAAAGGAACGGTGCAAGGAATGCGCCGGCAACAGTGCCCCACGAGAAGGACATAAGACTTAAAATAGAATTCGGAGTTACTGCGACCATGAAGGAGAATATTACAAACAGACCACAAAGACATCTCATTAGAAGCATTTCGTTTTCCTTCTTCATGTTCGGGAACAACGTACCCTTCACAAGGTCCATTGAAATCGCCGAGCTTGAAACAAGCACCAGTGAAGACAGCGTCGACATCGAAGCTGAAAGCACCAACAGTACTATGATCCCTATAAGTGCCTCGGGCAGCGCTTTCTCAAGCATCATAGGCATGACCATGTCTGGGTTCGGTTTTCCGTTCGCACCAATAGGCATTGCATTATCGAGGAACAGTCTGCCGAAACCGCCTACAAAATAAGCTCCTCCGGCTATGATAAGAGCAAATACCGTCGATATGACGGTACCCCTCTTTACCGCCTGGTCGTCTTTTATTGCATAGAATTTATGGACCATCTGGGGCAGTCCCCATGTTCCGAGGCTCGTCAGAACGATAAGTCCCAAAAGATTCAGAGGGTTTGCACTGAATACACTTACAAGACCTGAGCCTGCGTCGGGTATTTCGGAAAGCTTTTTGAGCCCTCCTCCAAGCCCGCCGACTGCCGGGTTGGAAAGAATAAAGAATATCATGAGCGCCACACCGGCAAGCATTATTATTCCCTGTACAAAATCGTTCAGAGCGGTTGCGACATATCCTCCAAGGAGCAGATATATGCCGGTCAGCAGTGCCATTGCAGCCATGCAGTACACGAACGGCACACCGAAGGTCCTTTCAAACAGATATCCAAGTCCCTGATATACAGAAGCTGAATACGGGACCAGGAATATGAATATGATCAGCGCTGTAACTATTTTCATTGCTTTGCTGTTATAACGCTTTTCAAAGAATTCGGGCATTGTGGAGACGTTCAGGTCGTGCGTCATCTTGCGCGTCTTCCTCGCCAGCACTAGCCAGGCCAGGAGGCTTCCGATCATCGCATTCCCTATACCAATCCAGGTGGAGGAAATGCCGAAGCCCCAGCCGATCTTACCGGCATATCCAATAAAAATGACAGCGGAAAAATATGTCGTACCGTAGGCAAATGCAGATAACCACGGACCCATTTGCCTGCCGCCGAGGAAGAAATCCTGCACATTTTTTACTTTTCTTCTGCTGATGATACCGATAGCGAGCATTATCGCTATAAAGAGGCCCAAAAATACATACTTTAACATAACCTACCATCCTTCCGTCCTACTTGATAATTTTTTAATCCTGCTGATAATACCGTTCTAACCATACTTCAAGAAGTGTTGTAAAAGCACTAATATTATACAACATCCCGCTGATAAAAAAAAGAAGTTTTTCAACTTCTTTTTTATGCCTGTTTTATTGCTGTTTTATGGCTATTTTATTATTTCAACAATATAGTTTTCAAATTTCTGAAGCCTGGCTTTCAACTCCTCGAGCTCGATATCGTTCTTGTCAGCCTTAAGGTCATTCCTGACTATGGCTGAAGCATCCTCGAGTTCGCTCCTGAGCTTATCAAGCAGATATACGATTTCAAGACGCTTGTAATCGTATTTTGCTTCCTTTCTCTCTTCCGCAGCGACCTTTTTCTCCGTCTCGAATACGCCCTTTGCAGTCACCATGAAAGATTCGCCGCGATTCGGTATTATCGTGTCTATCCTGAGTTCATTACTCAATACACCGGAAAACTCATTCATCGCTTCCTCTTCACCGTGTATTATGAATATGTTTTTCGGCTTTTTTGTATAATGCTTGACCCAGTCGAGAAGACCGTTCTTGTCGGCATGACCAGAAAAGCCTTCTATCATTTCGATCCTTGCATTGACAGTTATCTCTTCTCCGAAGATCCTGACTTTTTTAGCCCCGTCGACTAGACGCCTTCCGAGTGTCCCGGCTGCCTGGTAGCCTACGAATATTACGGAGCATTCCTTACGCCACAAGTTATGCTTGAGATGATGCTTGATTCGACCGGCTTCACACATTCCGCTGGCTGAAATTATCATCATACTTTCTTTTCTATCGTTAAGCGCCTTCGATTCTTCAGAACTCTGTGTGAATTGCAGGCCCGGGAAGTCCAGCGGGTTGTCTCCGTTCTTTATATATTCCCTCGCCTCTTCATCAAAACAATCGAGGTTGTTTCTGAAAACCTGCGTGGCTGATACGGCAAGCGGGCTGTCGACATACACGGGTATTTTCAGCAGATTATTTATTTTATCTCCGTATTTCTCATGCTGCTTGAAAAGGTCGTATATTATCTCCTGCGTCCTGCCTACGGCAAATGACGGGATCACAATATTTCCGCCTTTTGCAACAGTTGATGTGATTATCTCTATAAAACGGTCTATCTTGTTTTCCACATTTGCATGTATCCTGTTTCCGTAAGTCGACTCTATAAACAGATAATCAGCGTCCTCAATAATGCTGGGATCTCTAAGGATCGGCATGTTTTTATTGCCCAGGTCACCAGAGAAAACAAGCTTGACGTCCGCATCGTTATCATTAATCCAGAGTTCCACTATCGAAGACCCGAGTATATGTCCCGCATCGTTGAAGCGTACTCTTATCTGGTCGTTCAGCCGGACTTCTTCGAAATAGCTGACACCGGAAAACAATTTCATACAGTCAATGGCGTCCTGGCTCGTATATAAGGGTGCTATCGGCGGCAAGCCGGCCCTTTCCCTTTTCCTGTTAATCCATTCATTTTCAAATTCCTGTATATGGCCGCTGTCCGGCAGCATGATCGAACACAGGTCCTTTGTTGCCTTTGTCGTATATATACTGCCTTTGAAACCGTTTGTATAGAGCTTTGGTATGCGACCGCTGTGGTCTATGTGGGCATGTGTCAGCAAAACAAAGTCAAGCTCCCCAGGATTGAAGGGAAACGGCTCATGATTCAGCGCGTCATCAGTACTGCTGCCCTGAAACATGCCGCAGTCCACAAGAAAATTATACTTCCCTGTTTCTATATAATAGCAGGAACCTGTAACTGTCTTTGCAGCCCCCAAAAAAGTTATCTTCATAAAGCACCTCACATTGTTATATTATATGTTTTTCAGATATATGTGTAAAGTATAGGATATATTATTCGATAAAAGAACCTTGTTTTCCTGTTTTCCTTCTGCAATAATAGCAGAAAATGGGCTTGACTTAATGATGTGTATGTCTTATACTTGTTTTTGTCACTTTTTCAGACAGTCTTTTTAATCCGACTCCTGAAAATGAATATTATGGAGGGGTTCCCGAGCGGCCAAAGGGGGCAGACTGTAAATCTGTTGTCTCTGACTTCGATGGTTCGAATCCATCCCCCTCCACCACAATTTTCCTGAAAAGCCCTTGATTCCAAGGGCTTTTCGGTGTTTTTACGAACATTTTTTTGCGTGTTTGCGGCATTTTAAAATAAAAAATCACTTTGCAGGCCGCATGACTGAAATGAAGCCGAAAGCTATTATGCCGGCAGAGGTTTCCGCGGCTTGCTTAGAGTTTAGATTGCAGCGGAGCATGTACTGTTTGGCAGGTAATAGTGAATTACAAATGCCCCTGAATTTCAGGGGCATTCGTTTATTTTTATAGGCTGTTTACAATTGTCTTGAATGCTATGCCGCGTTCCTCGAAGTTCTTGAACATATCGAAGCTCGCGCTTGCCGGGGACAGCAGGACGATATCCTTCTCTACGGCGTTTTCGCAGGCTTTTCTCACAGCTTCCTCGAGAGAGGAGCAGTGAATGACCGGTATGCTGGTGCCCTTGCCCGTCCTTGCCGTATCGTCGCGCAGTGCCTTTTCTATTTTGTCCGCCGTCTGCCCTATCAAAATCAGGCATTTTACGCGTTCCGTCAAAGTTTCGCCCAGTTCGTCGTATGGGATGTGCTTGTCATATCCGCCCGCTATCAGTATCACCTTGCTTTTGAAGGCGCGTATGCTTGCAATGGTCCTCGTTGGACTCGAGCCTATCGAATCATTGTAGAAACTGATTCCATTAACGTCCCTGACATGCTCGATCCTGTGTTCGACTCCGCAGAATCCGGCCGCTACCGCCTTTATTGCCACAGGCTTCACGAAATCGATTATTGCCGCAGCTGCCGCCATATAATTTTCTATATTGTGTTCCCCCGGCAGCAGGATATCATCAGTCCTTACTATTTCCAGGTCCTTTCCCCCGCTGCGGTAAACTATGCTGCCTCCCGACAGCACAATGCCTTCGTCTAGCTGCGATCTCCTGCTGAAAAGTATCACCTTGCCCGCGCCTTCCTTTGCGAATTCACGCGTGGTATCGTTGTCGTAATTGACTACCAGCGTGTCATTTTCATTCTGATAAAGGAAAATGTTCCTCTTGGCGTCCGAATATTCCTTCATCGATTTGTGCACATCGAGATGGTTGGGCGAAAGGTTTGTGACAACGGCTGTGTGGAGCCTGTTTCTCATGGTCTGGAGCTGAAAACTGCTGAGTTCCAGCACAACCATGTCTGTCTCCTGTATCTCGTCGATCTTATCAAGCAGCGGAGTCCCTATATTGCCTCCCAGCCAGCATTTATATCCCTGACTGCCGAGTATCCTGTATATCAGTGTAGTTGTGGTTGTTTTCCCGTCGCTTCCTGTTACGGCGAATATCCTTGCGGGGCATAGCTTGCAGAACACCTCCATTTCAGAGGTGATTTCAGCGCCTGCTTCAGCCTCTCTCAAAAGCTCGGGGATATCAAAACGTATTTTCGGGGTTTTAAATATGACGTCGAAACCTTTCAATTCCTTGAGATAATCAGGTCCGAGGCTGTATTTTACATTGAGTCCCTTAAGTTCGTCCAGGGACTGCCTGAGTACATTCTCATCCGCCTTGTCAAAAGCTGTGATGTCGGCTCCAAGATTGCCAAGGTATTTTATCAGCGGTGTATTACTGATGCCGATACCAAGAACGGCTACTTTCTTTGTTACGATCTCTTTTTTAAACTGCTCGAGCTTGTCGTTCAATTCTTCTACCTCCAGATCAGCGATTCGCCGTGTCCTTTACAGTATTGTAAAAGACATAATAATTTTATAATTTTCCACTTGCAATTATACAACATTTCTAGTAGAATTAATATTGCCTTTTGAAACGCGGGAATGGCGGAATTGGCAGACGCGCTAGTTTCAGGTACTAGAGCTCGCAAGGGTGTGCAGGTTCAAGTCCTGTTTCCCGCACCAATCAATATAATCCGAACCATCTTACAGTACTTGGAGATGAGTTCGGATTTATTGTTTTCTACGACCCTTATCAAATTTTCTACAGTTTAAATAAATAAACGGGTGTCAGAAAGCTGATAAAACATGGATTGCATGGCACATAAAGCATTGACATGCGCAACAAAATCGAGTAAGATGAACAATGTTCAGTTTGGAGGTATGAAATGAACAAAATTATAACCTCAAAGGCGGCGCTGCTTGAAGCCAGTCAAAAATTAGCCTCTAAAGAGGGCTTACATTCGATTAATATTCGTACTGTTGCAAAAAGTTGTGGTGTATCAGTAGGTTCTGTATACAACTACTTTCCTTCCAAAGCAGATTTGATTGCTGAAACTGTTGGCACTATCTGGGAGAGCATCTTTCACATGACAAAGAAATGTGACCGTCCGCAGGGTTTTACGGAATGTATCGTCTGGCTTTTTGACAGTATAAGGAAAGGCTCTAAGGAGTACCCTGATTTCTTTACCCTGCACTCCATGAACTTTGCTGCCGTAGATAAGGAAAAAGGCCGTGATATCATGAACAAATACTTCGATCATATAAAAGACGGCTTGCTTCAGGCGCTTTCCGATGATACGCATGTCCGTGGTAATGCATTTGATAAAACCTTATCACAATCTGCGTTTATCGATTTTATCTTCGCAAACATCATTGTTTTGTTAGTGAAAAAATCGGAATCCTGTGATATTCTCATTGAGATTATAAAACGCACTATCTATTGATACAAGCCTGCCTTTTGCGGCAGGCATATGCAGACATTAAACTGAACAATGTTCATTGAGTGGAGTGAGATATTTTGAAAGAACGTCTGAAAACACATAAAATAAATCTGCTGCTGATTGCGGGGATCGTCTGGGGTATTGCAGGCTTTAACATCCTGAGGATCGGAGTGATCGCCTATTCGGGAAATGTCGCTGTTTGGCGAATCATTATTTCAATTGCCATATATGCCGCATTTCAGATATTTATCTTCGGGAAAATGGTACTCAAGCACACAAATCGTATCATTCATTATGAAGAAGATCGGCAATTTTTTTACAAATTCTTTGACATTAAGGGCTTTTGTATTATGGCGTTTATGATAACCTTCGGAATCGGGCTTCGGGTGTCCGGTATCATTCCGGATGTGTTTATCGCCGTATTCTATTCCGGTCTGGGAGCATCGCTGTTCACAGCCGGAGTGCTGTTTATCATAAATTATATCAAGGAATACGGAAAAAATAAAAAAGCCGGTTCAGCTGACTAAGCCTACCCCGGTATTTCCATCGTCTTAAGTGTTTTCCCGGTTATCCTTTTTTCCGTGTCTCATATGATCATTTACCAGCTTTGCCCTTTTGAGCTTGTCGCTGCCGAAACGCATCCTTATGGCATCCATGGCTTTCTCGAGCTTTTCTTCCCTGCGCACGTCGTCAGGAAGCTTGTCATCCACATCAAATATAGATAACTGCTCCGGCATTTCCTCATCGATGTTTGCAAGCACGATACCCAGAAGACGAATCGGCTTTTTGCGGTCCCAGTTGTCTTCTAGCAGCTCTGCCCCGGTTTTATATATATCCTTTGTCAGGTATGACAGGGGTATCGTTTTCTGCCTGGTAACAGACTTGAAATCGTCATATTTTATAACGATCGAGACGGTTTTTCCCTTGAAATCGTTTCTTCTGGCGTCCTCTCCGACTTCCTCGGACAGGTGCAGCAAAACGGACCTGGCATATTCCATATCGACCGTATCGCTGGACAACGTCGTCGAACGGCTGACAGACCTCGATTCAGCTTTTGGATGCGGCGTCACGTGAGAGGTATCAATACCGTTTGCAAGATTTTTTAGTTCGCTGCCGTACCTTCCGAAATTGGCCGAAAGAGTCCTCGTATCACAGCAGGCCAGGTCGCCTATCGTCATTATGCCTATCCCATTCAGGCGTTTTTCAGTCTGCTTTCCGATCCCGTACATATCTCTTACCTTTAGAGGCCAGAGCTTTTCCTTTACGTCCTTTTCCCACAGCTCAGTTATGCCGAGGGGCTTTTTGATTTCCGAGGCCATTTTGGCCAGAAACTTGTTATCAGAAATTCCAATGGAACACCAAAGGTCTAGTTCGGCCATAATCCTGTCCATGATGCTGTGCGCAATAGTCAGAGGCTCTCCGAACAGAGCCTCGCAGCCCGTGAGGTCGAGCCAGGCTTCATCTATGCTGTTTTGCTGGATGACAGGGGTATAATGCGAAAGGATATCCATCACTTCGCGGGATTTCTTTTCATATAACCCGTGGGTGGGCGGGACAAGGATCAAACCAGGGCATAGCTTTTTTGCCTCATGTATGAGCATGGTCGTTTTGACGCCGAATGCCCTGGCGTCATAATTTGCAGCGAGAATTATACCCGACCTGTTTTTGGGATCTCCCGCAACCGCTGCCGGATGTCCTTTAAGTTCGGGGTTCTGCGCCATTTCGCAGCTTATGAAGAATGCGTTCATATCTACAAGAAAAATGATTCTTCTCATAGACCTTTCCATATTACAAATCTCCGTCCTTCATATAAAAGAAGGTCTTCAGCGGACTAAGCAAGTATTTGCTGCAGGTCAGTATCTGCTCGGTGCTGCCTATGAACAGTATCCCCTCTTTACGCAGCGCCTTGTTGAATCTAGTATAAATATAGGATTTAGCGTCTTCCGTAAAATAAATGAGTACATTCCTGCATACTATGAGGTCACAGTCGTTCGGGTATGGATCCTTCAGCAGGTTATGCTTCGAGAATTCGACCTGATTTTTGACTTCATCCTTTACTTTATAGAAATTTCCCTCTTTGTCGAAGTATTTCCCGATATAGGCCTGTGGCAGCTTATCCAGGCTTTTGGGAGTATAAATGCCTTCTTTTGCCCTTCGAAGCGCTTCATTATCGATATCGGTAGCAATGATTTTTATATCCTTCAAAGGTATATGCTGGTTCAGCACCATGACGAGCGTATACGGCTCGTCGCCGGTCGAACAGGCCGAACTCCATATCTTAAGCTTCGAGGATTTCTTCAGCAGCATCGGGAATACCGTATCCTTCAATACTTCCCACTGTTCGGGGTTCCTGTAGAATTCGGATACGTTGATGGTAAGATAGTTGATAAATTCGTTATATAGTATCTTATTGTTCCTGAGTACGTCCACATAATCCTCATAAAGCTCATAGCCATTCTTCCTTATGAGTGAGTCTATCCTGCGCTTCATTTGTTTCTCTTTGTACAGGCTCAGATTGATATCTGTCAGTTTATATATTTCGGATTTAAACCCCTCAAAATCCATGACGGATCCTCCCCCATAAAATAACGGCAGTATAAAATGTTCCATTGATAAAAATCACCGGCGCATCGAGCACCTGTGATTTTTGAACAAGACTCCGCTATGTTCCATGACTGAAAACGCAAGACCGAAGCCTTGCGTTTCAATCATTCATATATTGATTATTTATCTTCGTCTGTTGTGTTCATCGCGTCTGCAATCGTATTCGTAAGAGCTTCATTATGCTCGCTCGGGACCTCTTCCTCCGCCGCCTTGCCGTCCTCGATCTTTGCCTGATCTGCTGCTGAAGGAGCGGGATCGATCGGGTTGACTTCCTTGATGCTCAGGCTTATCTTTTTGGTCTCGACATTGACTTCGACGACCTTGGCTTCAACTGCCTGGCTTATTTGAAGTACATCACCCGGTTTTGCTATTCTGACGTTCGAGATCTGCGAAATGTGTACAAGTCCGTCAAGGCCTTTCTCCAGTTCGATAAACGCACCGAAAGGTACTAGCCTGACTACGGTACCATTAACGATATCTCCGACCTTGTATTTTTCTGCTGCCTTGAACCATGGATTATCCTCTTCCTTTCTAAGTCCGAGGGAAATCCTCTTTTTATCTTTGTCGAACTCAAGCACAGTTACCTGTACTTTGTCTCCAGTCTTCAAAACGTCCGAAGGATGCTTTACCTTGGACCATGAAAGCTCGGAAACGTGTACCAGGCCATCTACTCCGCCTATATCAACAAATGCGCCGAAGTCCATAAGATTTTTTACGACGCCGTCGTATTTCTTACCGACTTCAACGGTGTTCCAGAACACGCTCTCGTTTTTCTCCCTGTTTTCAGACAGTATCACTCTCTGGGAGCCTACGATCTTGTGCCTCTGTTTGTTGAATTCAACTATACGGACAGTAACGGTCTGTCTCATATATTCGCTGAGATCCTTGACATATCTTTCCGAAATCTGGGAGGCCGGGATAAATACTCTTACACCTTTTACGCTGGCTACTACGCCACCGTTGGTAACTTCGACGACTTTGCCCGTAACAGGAGTCTTATTCTCATATGCTTCTTCGATTTGATCGATGCTCCTGATCGAGTCGACTCTTTTCTTGGACAGCATGACATTGCCTTCGCCATCGTTTACCCTGACAATGAACACTTCGATCTCGTCACCGATCTTGATATTTGTCTCAGGCTTGAAATCAGGGTCGTCAGTATACTCGTCAATCGGAATTATTCCGTCCGACTTGAAGCCCAGATCAACATAAATTTCGGCATTGTTATAGCCAATTATCCTGCCTTTGACGATTTCTCCGCTTCTGAGTGAAACCATTGAACTTTCAAAGGCTTCCTCAAAGCTCAGCTCATTCTCCTGTTTATTTAATTCATCCATTCTTTCAATAACCTCCTTGATTATGCGTTCCGGTGTAGATGCTCCGGCTGTGATACCCAGCGTTTTTACTTTTTTTGTATTTATCGGTGGCAAATCACCGTACGTTTCGATTAAGTAAGTTTCACTGCAGTATTTTTTGCTTATTTCATACAGCTTCTGAGTGTTCGAGCTCGTCCTGCTGCCTATGACAAGCATCATATCCGATACCTTTGCGATTTTTTCCGCTTCTTCCTGTCTGCTGCTTGTCGCACTACATATTGTATCAAACTTTACAACGTTTTTGCATTTTTCTTTTAATTTATTATAAATACTTTCAAACTTCTCCTGCGTTATCGTAGTCTGTGCAACCAGACAACAATCGTCGCCCAGATCCGTAATAAACCCTTCCACATCTTCCGGTCCGTCGGCTATAAAAGCCTTGTTGCCGCACCATCCGTTTATTCCCTGGACTTCCGGATGCTCCCGGTCTCCGGCAATAACGATAGTATATCCTTCCTGCTGCTTTTCAAGAACGAGTTTGTGTATCTTATGCACATACGGACATGTAGCATCCACGACTTCAATATGCATTTGTTCCAGCTTTTTATATATATCGGGTGTAACGCCGTGCGCCCTTATGACTATTCTGCTTCCGGGCACGGCTTCACTAACATCCGACAATACGCTTACGCCTTTTTGCTGAAGTTCGTTTATAACCTGTTCGTTATGGATCAATGGGCCCAGCGTATAAACCTTTTCATTTTCTTTATCCAACAGGTTGTTTGCAATTTTTATAGCATTGCTGACGCCGAAACAAAAACCTGCGGATTCAGCCAGAATAACCTTCATCATCAACCCCCGCTGAGAGAATAAATTCTGTTTATGATATCTCTGCTAATATCGGCAAGTTCTTCCTTTGTCAGCCTATCCTCATGCTTACTTATCACAAACGGGTCGCCGAAATTCACTGTCATTTTTGAAAACAATCTATAAGTTCCCGTAACCGTAGCAGGTATTACCGGAACGCCCGCATTTGCCGCTATCATGGCAGCTCCTGATTTTACCCTGCCTGCACCGTCGGCATGCCTTCTTGTGCCTTGCGGAAATATTCCGACTATATTGCCTTCCTCGAGAAGCCTGTACGCGTTTTTAACAGAACCCACGTCCCCTTTTCCTCTTTTGACAGGAAATGCCCCGAGCTTTTTTAAAACGAAAGCCGCCACCGGATTTTTGAACAGCTCTTCCTTAGCCATCCAGTTGATCCACCTGTCCAGTCGGTAACCCAGGAAAAACATATCCAAAATGGTGTTATGATTGGCGCAAAGAAGAGCCGGACCATTTTCCGGAATCTTGTTGCGGTTTTTTACTTCCACTCTGTAAAGCAATTTAAACACGATTGCTGTTATGATTAAAGCAAATGTTTTCATTTTATAGTACCATCATTCGTTAGTTATTATTTATTCTGCCAAGTATTTTATCGACTACCTGCTGAGGATCCAGCTCCGTTGTATCGATCTCCATCGCGTCGGTAGCTTTGGACAAAGGCGCAAAAGCCCGTGTACTGTCGTTTTTGTCCCTGTATGCAATGTCTTTCATCACTTCATCCAAAGTAACTTCCGAAACCCCTTTGGTCTGCATCTCGGTGAATCTCCTCTTTGCTCTCTCCTCAAGGGATGCAGTGATGAAAAACTTGTATCTTGCTTCGGGCAGAACATACGTCCCTATATCCCTGCCGTCCATTACAACATCGTTTTTTTGGGCTATATCTCTTTGCAGTTCTACCATTTTTAGTCTTACAGCCGGAACTGCCGAAACATCGGATGCTCCGATGGATACTTCGGGTGTCCTGATCATTTCTGTGACATCGTTTCCATCAAGGAATATCCGTTGTTCATTACCTATGTACTCTATGCGTATATCGATGTTACCGACAAATTCAGCCAGTCGTTCCGCGTCCTTCGTATCAATCCCGATCCGGATGGCCTTGAGTGCCACTGTACGATACATGGCGCCTGTATCAAGGTAAATGATACCTAGTTGTCTGGATATACTTTTCGCGACAGTGCTTTTTCCTGCTCCCGCAGGTCCGTCTATTGCAATACAGATACGTGCCAATCCGCCAGTCCTCCGCGAGTCAGTTCTTATCTTCGAGATCGGGCCTTAATGACCTTGCATCCTTCAGATAGATATATTTCAATTCATCGATCTTTCTTTCCGTGTTAATGTGCATCATAACCCTGATACACTTTCTCAGGCTGCCGGGTACATCGATCTCATTTGTGCACATCATCGCGGTATGCCTCCAGCCCAGCCGTCTTGCGGCTACCGCCGGAAAAGCGGCGTTGAGATCGGTTGTTGTCGAAAAAATAACGCTGATTATATCATTTACACTTATTCCATTTTGTTCTGTCATTTTTTCGAGCAGTTCAGCAGTTGCGTCCAGTATTTCCTGCTCGGTGTTTGAGGCTGCTGTCGTCGCACCCCTTATAGCGGCAATCATCTTTATCAGAAAACTCCATTCTTCCTTACGTTAGTTTCAGCATCGGAACAGGTCATTCCTCGGTCACATCGCACTGCTCCCTGCAGAGGTGTGTCCCGTTACCCTAAACCACTCTGTGTCCGAGCCCTATGGCAACCTCATTGAGATGCAGGAGACCTATTCCGAAAAATATCGATACGCTTATATGGTCCTTGTACCTGGCAATACCGATCTTACCGCCTACATTCAGGCCCAGAGCCTTCGGCATTATCTGCGTCAGCGCTTCCCTTGCGGCGCCGGCTACCGCGCCTTCTTCAACATGACTTTCCTGGATGACCCCTTCACGTTTGGAAGAAACAACGGCTCTTTCAATGATTTTCATCACAGAGCTCAAATACTCTCCGCCATAATCGACAGCAGCTGTTCGAATGCCCGCCTGTGCAAATTCCGCCTGGAGCTGCTTTTCTTCAGCCCTGTCTACTGTAAGAGCAATTCTGACTGCGGCGGCGGCGATGTCTTTACTGCCGTATTCCCTACTGTTTTCCACCATAAGGCCATCCTTCTTGTACATTTTAAAGCATTATCCTCAATTTATTCATATGATTATTGTATAAGGAATGCCTAAAACGCTTTAAGTTTCGTGAAAACTTTATTTAATATTATATAAGAATAATAGCAATTGTACAATAAGAATGTTGCTTTCAATTGCCTGTTTTCACCGTTGCAACCGGAACTATCCCTCCTGCCGCATCTATCTTTTTACCCAGCAGGTCTTCAATATTACGGCTTGCCGCGCTGATCCGTACGGATGGCAATACAAGGACTTCTGAAGCGTCAAGTTCGACCACGTCACCGTCCTTTAAATCCAGAAGAACTGATTTTCCTTGAAATGAATCGACTGTTCCACCATTTACCAGAATTTTTAGTTCAGGGCATTCATCCATATTAGTCAGGCTCAATTCCATCCTACAGAGAACGAAAATATAAGCTTCGGAGCCCAGCGGATCACCGTCTGCGCCTTCATTAAAAAATGCCGTCCTGACCGACGGTACGGATAAAACAGCCTGCGATATGACAAGCACAGCCAGCATTATAATGCATGCCCGCTTGAGTAAGACCTCGATTACATGCTGATACCCTCCGTTGTGTTTTTTTGTATCTTTTTCAGTATCGCTGCCGTTACTCCCTTCAACTACGGGAGCGTCGCCGATATCGTTCTGCAAAACTGCCTTCATAAAATATCTCCAAAGAATAATACTTGTTTTAGTATTAACTCTCCGGAGATCAATCATACCTTTGTATACGAGCATTCCCGGTATCTTTCCCGGGCCGGTACCGTCAACAGTTCATTCCGGCCAGGCAACCTGTGGAAAACGCTATTGTAAGATTGAAGCCGCCTGTATATCCGTCAACGTCTATTATTTCGCCTGCGAAATACAAACCCTTTACAAGCTTTGATTCCATCGTCGACGGATTTATTTCGCTTGTCCTTACTCCGCCCGCGGTGACAATAGCTTCAGATATCGGTCTTGAACCCGTGATCTCAAGAGTGAAATTTTTGAGCAGCTCGATAAGCTTATGCCGTTCATCTTTGGTTATCTGGTTTACAGGTTTATCTTCGGGTATTCCGGATAATTCGATGATCACCGGGATCATTTTCTGCGGTAGAAGCTCTTCCAGGCTGTTTTTGAACTGCTTTCTCGAGTACTTTTCAAAATCCCGCTGTATCCTTGAATCCAAAGTCTCTTCATCTAAAGCCGGTTTCAGATCGATCAACAGCTTTACATCCTTGTAGCCATACGGCAGTATATGCCTGCTTGCGCTCAGAATCAACGGCCCGGAAACACCGAAATGGGTAAAGAGCATCTCTCCGAAATCTCCGTATACTTTTCTGCCCTTCCTGTCCATTATTGTGATGGCTACATTCCTCAGCGACAAGCCCTGCAGTTCGCCTGCCGTTTTTCCCGCCGCAAGCAGAGGTATGAGCGAGGGTTTGAGCGGTGTGACGGTGTGGCCCAATTCGCCTGCCATTATATAACCGTCGCCGGTAGAGCCCGTTTTGGGATATGATACTCCGCCCGTAGCAAGAATAACTGAAGCGGCTTCCAGTATGCTTCCGTTCTTTAGTTTTACACCTGTAACTGTGCCGTTCTCCATCAAAACAGTGTCGACGGTCGAATTAAGCTGTATTTTTGCTCCCCTTCCTTCGGCAAACCGCCGCATCGTATCAACGACGTCCTGTGCCTTGTCCGATACGGGGAAGACCCTGCCTCCACGCTCTACTTTCAACTGCAGTCCTTCAGCTTCGAGCAGGTTCATCAGATCCTCATTTGAAAAATTGTAAAAGGCGGAATACAAGAAATTCCCGTTTCCGGGAATGTTCTGGATCAGACCTTCTATATCGGTGTTATTCGTAATATTGCAACGGCCTTTACCTGATATCAGCAGCTTCCAGCCCACGCGGCCATTTTTCTCAAGCAGCAGCACTTCCCTGCCACGCTCCGCAGCTTTACCGGCCGCTATCAATCCGGCGGCTCCTGCACCGATCACGATTACTTTGTTACTCACTAATCCACCTTCCTGTGCGTTTCCATATTGTCATTCTTTTCGTAAACCTGATATTCGTCCCAAATATCTTCGAGACGTTCGAATGTTTTGTATACACTTTCCTTTTTTCTCATACCGATTGCAACGATCAAGGCATTAATAACACTGAGAGGTGCAACAAGCGAATCGACAAAGGAATTCATATCGCTTCTCGCTGTGATACAAAGATCGGCTGAGCCTGCAAGAGGCGATTCGATGCTGTCAGTGATCGCAATGACCTTTGCGCCCTGACTCTTTACAAAACGCATTGCATTGGTTGTCCTCCTCGAATATCTTGGAAAACTGATTCCGATGACAACATCACCCTCGGAAGCCCTGAGTATCTGTTCGAACATTTCGCTGACGCTGGTCGTGTGGACCAGTCGTACATTATCGAATATCAAATTGAAATAAAAGCCGAGAAAACTTGCAAGAGGCGCCGAACTGCGAACGCCGAGGAGATAAATCTTTTTGGCGTTAAGTATGCATTCGACTATTTCGTTGAAAACATTCTGGTCTATTTCTTCCATTGTTATCTTTATCTTTTCCATATCTGACTGCAGGACGCTTTTCAGTATGTTATCCTCGCTTATCCTGTTCGAGGAAACCTGTATGCGCTGTACTGCGGTGAGCTTGCTCTTTATCAGTTCCTGGAGCATTTTCTGCAGCTTCGGGTAACCGTCGTAACCGAGTTCGATCGCAAAGCGGACAACGGTAGACTCACTTACGCCAACAACTTCTCCGAGCTTCGCAGCAGTCATGAACGCAGCCTTTTCGTAATGGTTGATGATATAATTTGAAATGAGCTTCTGGCCTTTGCTCATATTGCTCATGTTTTCCTGGATCCTTTGAATCATATCATGGCTTTTATTTTCCATAAAACCCTCCCAAAATAAATCTGCAATATCATCTTACATTTTTGCAGGATAAAAATCAAGGGCTTGCATTTTCAAGCGGGAGAAATGAAACAGAGGCGAAACAATGGTGAAACAAAAGACACGGTTCTTTTGTTTTATTGTATCAACAAATAATAATTGACAAATCCTAGAGACATCGACTTTTCTGTATTATGGAGGGAATATGCTGCAGATAGATGACGCAGGAAGCGGTAGCTTTATCGGAGGGACTTGCATAGGTATTTACAGACCTGAAACTAACGAATACTATTTTGATATAATTCCGGTCGAGCTGTATAACAAGGAAAATTTCAAAAAGAAGCTTTATCTCGACGACGTAGTAAAAATAACCGACGCGGCATTCAGGAGCTTTGCGCCCGCAAAGAGCGAGACCATAGAAATATGCAGGGGCTATATGTTCGAACATCTGAAGCGGTGGCTGGACGATAACGGCTACACCTGGTACAGTACGCAGATCACCGGGAGGGTCCAGGAGGTAGTCGAGAAGAACTTTGAGCTTTATACAATGAAGCTCGGCCTGCCCTGGCAGTATATTAAATTCACGCAATACCCATTTCATTTTCATAAGCTGCTCCGCTGGGTCTACGCGGATTTCAGCAACAGGATCGGCCTTTGCAAGGTTGGTTGGCAAAGTTGGCAGAAGCTTGAAGGCATTACTCCGGAGGTGTCTTTCGCAGGCATGTGCGCATCCTCCTGCTCGTGTCTGAAATGTGGAAAGCGCATCCTGCCCGGAAGTGAGATCAAGGTACTGAAATATGTGAGCAACCGGGAGAATTATGTTTATATACATACTGACTGCTGAAGATACAGGCGGGATAGGCAGATAAATATAAAAAAGAACGGCTCCCGTATGCCGTTAAACTGGCTTCAGAAACCGTTCTCTGCAGTATATTTAATTCAATCTCTCGCTTACACCGGATGGACCTTGGTTTCGTAGTCCACCATCGTGCCGTCTATCTTGTACTTACCTGCCTGGCGCAGCTTGAAGAAGCTCTCTGCCACCTGTGGGAACAATGCGTACGACAGAATGTCTTCATCCTGCTCAATATACTGCCCGATCTGTTTCCTGATCTCGTCGAGCTCAGGTTTTAAAAGATCTGCAGGCCTGCATGTGATCTGTTCTTCATCGTCAAGTATGAGCTTTTTGATCTCTTCGGGTATCGGAGCGGGAGTTTTGCCGTATTCACCCTTTACAAGAGCCTTGGACTCCTTGGGCACCATTTTGTAGCGTCTGCCTGTTACAACATTCATTACAGCCTGGGTACCTACTATCTGGCTCGTAGGAGTGACCAGCGGAGGATAACCGAAATCTTCCCTGACTCTCGGTACTTCCTTCAGAACCTCTTCGAACTTGTCTGACTTCCCTGCCTGTTTGAGCTGCGAAACAAGGTTCGAAAGCATTCCGCCCGGAACCTGATAGATCAGTGTATTTACGTCGACACCCATGACTTTAACGTCAAGCAGTCCGGATTTGATATACTTTTCCTTTATAGGTCTGAAATAATCAGCTATTTCGCTCAACTTGCCAAGATCAAGGCCTGTATCGTATTCAGTTCCCTTTAATGTTGCTACTAGCGGTTCCGTCGGCGGCTGTGAGGTTCCCATCGCCATCGGTGAAATAGCGCAGTCCAAGACATCTACCCCGGCTTCGATAGCCTTGAGATAGGTCATCGACGCAACTCCGCTCGTATAGTGGGTATGCAGCTGTATTGGTATCTTTAAGCTTTCCTTCAGCGCTTTGACCAGATCATAAGCGGCATACGGAACCAGCAACCCTGCCATATCCTTGATGCAAATGCTGTCGGCTCCCATTTCCTGCAGTTTGAGAGCATCCTTGACGAAAAGTTCGAGGTTGTGTACAGGGCTGATCGTATAGCTGACCGTGCCCTGGGCATGGCCGCCTTCCTTCTTGCAGGCCTTGATAGCTGCTTCTATGTTTCTGACATCGTTTAGAGCGTCAAATATACGGATTATATCGATACCGTTTTCGATGGATTTGCGCACAAAATACTCTACGACGTCATCGGAATAATGTTTGTATCCAAGCAGGTTCTGTCCCCTGAGGAGCATCTGGAGCCTGGTCTTTTTAGCTTTTTTCTTTATTTTCCTCAGTCTGTCCCACGGATCCTCGTTAAGGAACCTGAGGCAGCTGTCAAAGGTTGCTCCGCCCCAGCATTCAAGCGAATGGTAACCTATATCGTCGAGTTTTTCGACTATTGGCATTATATCCTCGGACGACATTCTTGTAGCGATAAGAGACTGATGCGCATCCCTGAGTACCGTCTCTGTGATCCTAACCTTAGCCATTTTACAGTCCTCCTTTGGACGTTTTAGTGGAAATTCGCGCCATGGGCGCTAAACGTCCTTCCTTATTTGAGAGATGCCAGCAGGTCGCCTGCGTTGACAGACGTACCTTTTGTTACGTTTATGGAAGCAACGACGCCTTCCGATGGAGCAACGATCTCGTTTTCCATTTTCATGGCTTCAAGAATCACGAGCACATCGCCTCTCTTGACGCTGTCGCCTACGCTGGCGACTACCTTAAGAATAGTTCCGGGCATCGGTGCGTTTACTTTTACCGAACCTGTGGCGCCGCCTGTAACAGGCTTTTTCTCCGCCGCGGGTGCAGGTGCGGATACCGGCGCTGAAACCGGCGCGCTGGCCGCAGGTGCAGACACTGCGGGAGCATATGAAGGAATACTGCCGTCCCTTACTTCATCTACTTCAACCTCATACTGGTTACCATTTACCTTTATCAAAAACTTTTTCATAGAACAATATCCTCCTTATGAATGTTTTAAAGGAAATTCGCGCCTTAAAGGCGCTAAACATTCTATTATGAATTCAAATTGCAGTTCAGACGCTCGATCCTGCCTGTAGTGTTCCAGGCCGGCGATGTTTGGGGTACCTGTCTCATTGACCTGACTACCAGACGATAGCCGGGTCTGGTTTCCATCGCAGCGATCGCCGCCGCAATTACTGCAATTAACTCGTCATTTTCAACCTTGCTTATATATTCAGCCATGCCTGCACCTCCTCTTCAAATCGTTTAATGCACGGTTCTAAGTTACGGCAATTCACTTGCCGTCACTTGGAACCGTAGGCGTCAATCGGGGACTTGACGCCGTCATTACAGCGGTATGTTGCCATGTTTTTTAGCCGGTCTGTTTTCCCTCTTGCCCGCAAGCATTTCCAAGGCATTTATCAACCTTCCGCGTGTTGTCGCCGGGTCGATGACATCGTCGACGTAACCCCTCGCAGCGGCTATATACGGATTCGAGAACTTGTTCCTGTAATCTTCGATCTTCTGACCTCTGGCTGCAATCGCATCCTCAGCAGCTGCAATCTCCTTGCGGAAGATTATATTGGCTGCACCGTCAGGCCCCATGACTGCTATCTCGGCGCTCGGCCATGCGAATACGACATCTGCGCCCAGATGCTTGCTGTTCATTGCGATATATGCTCCGCCGTAAGCTTTCCTGACAATAACGTTGACCTTCGGAACGGTCGCTTCGGAGAAGGCATACAGCAGCTTTGCGCCATGTCTGATAACGCCGTTGTATTCCTGATCAGTTCCGGGAAGATATCCTGCTGTGTCTGTAAATGTAACGACAGGTATATTGAAGGAATCGCAGAAACGTATGAACCTCGCTCCTTTATCGGCAGAATTCACATCCAGTACGCCGGCCATTACCTGCGGCTGATTTGCGATGATTCCTATCGTTTTGCCGTTTAGTCTGCCGAAGCCGACTACGATATTCTGTGCAAAGTATTTTTGAACTTCCATGAAATCGCCGTTATCAAGGACTTTCATAATTATATCCTTGATATCGTAAGGTTTGTTGGAGCTGTCCGGCACAAGTTCAAGCAGGCTTTCGTCGATCCTGTTCAGGTCGTCGTTGGCCGTAACGATCGGTGAGTCGGTAAGGTTGTTATCCGGCAGGAACGCTATCAGCCTTCTTATTTCCCTGATGCACTCATCTTCGTTGCCGCTTCTGAAGTGGGCAACACCGCTCCTTGCATTATGAACCTCGGCGCCGCCGAGCGTTTCCGCCGTGACATCCTCACCTGTAACGGACTTGATGACCTGCGGACCCGTAATGAACATGTTGCTCGTTTTTTCAACCATAAATACGAAATCGGTCAGAGCTGGAGAATAAACTGCACCACCCGCACAAGGTCCCATGATCACTGAGATCTGCGGAATAACGCCTGACGCCAGAGTATTTCTATAGAAAATATCGCCGTATCCGCTCAGTGCATCGATACCTTCTTCTATCCTGGCTCCGCCTGAATCGTTGATGCTGATAAACGGTGCGCCGACCTTCATGGCCATATCCATGACCTTTGTGATCTTCCTGGCGTGAGCTTCTCCCAGTGAACCTCCGATGATCGTAAAGTCCTGAGATGAAACAAATACAGGCCTTCCGTCGATCGTTCCGTATCCGGTTACGACACCGTCTCCGGGTACTTTCTTTTTCTGCATGTCAAAGTCGATAGCTCTGGTCTCAACAAAAGCATCAACTTCAACAAAGGAATTTTCGTCAAACAGTTTATCAAGTCTTTCCCTTGCCGTTAGCTTACCTGCTTCATGCTGCTTGGCGATCCTTTCGGTACCGCCTCCCGCCTCTATTGCTTGTTTACGGACGTGGAGGTCATTGATTTTTTCAATTGTTCCCATGCATCTTCCACCTCGTTATCATATTCTGAATTTCTGGATCTATTTCTAAATGATTTATTACCAGGTACTAATTAATCGTAAGTATATCTCATTTTACCAGTCATTGCAACAGTATTACCGATGTATGTACATATAAAAAAACCTTTAGCGTAAACGGTATTAACCGAATATCGATAAAGGTCTTGCTTTCACTCCGGAGTATAAAGCCAGGCAATTTCTTTGCCGGTTGTTGGCTTTATAGCTTATAGCTACTCCCCTTTAGTTATATTCAGTTTATCATTTTAATCAAGCATTAGTCAATCTCAAAAAGACTATTCTGTATTTTTATTTATACAATTTTTCGATACATATCAAAATCGGCGGACAATTGATCTGGTTGACAAATTCCGTCTGCGAGACAGTGAATTGTTTGCAGTCGATAGTTCGTACAAATGCAAGTACCTGCTCCTCGTGCACATATTCATCCATATTCGAATGGCTGTCGGATATCTGCGCGACAATACTGTCAAGCCCGCTTGTTTTCAGCTTATCAAACGTTTTTTCATTCGCCTGTTTTTGTATATCGAATGACCAGACCTTGCCACTGGGACCGACCAGCCCTGCAAGGAATACTGTATCACCGCCGTTTCCCGCCGTTGCGTCGATCACGGCATCCCCTGGTTTCACTGCCTTACTGATCAACTCATGTGACTGGTGCAGTGAATTTTTTATGATACATTGTTCAATACTCCGATTCACCTTGCTTTCAGACCTCCTTCCCCGCACTTAAGCGTTTCGACCTCGTTCCTGCTCAGATAACGCCATTTCCCCTCTTCAAGGCCACCGATGCCTATTGGTCCGATCCCGGTCCGCTTAAGCCTTAAAACCGAATGCTCCAAGGCTTCGAACATTTTTCTCACCTGTCTGTTCTTGCCTTCGTGTATCGTAATCTCGACGGTCGTATCCCTTGGCGTAGTCTGCAGAACCTTCACCTTTGCCGGAGAAGTCCTGTAATCCTCTATTGCGATCCCGGATTCGAGCATCCTTATATCATCTTCGCCGAGCCTGCCTTTTATTTGCGCACGGTATATCTTTTCCTGCTCATGCCTCGGGTGCATCAGCATATTGGCGAATTCTCCGTCGTTGGTAAGTATGATTAGACCTGAGGTATCGTAATCGAGCCGGCCTACGGGATAGATCCTCTCATCTATACCCTCCACAAGATCGAGGACAGTTTTTCTCGAAAACTGGTCATTGGCGGAGGATATGATACCGACAGGCTTATTGAGCAGGATATAGACCTTTTTCTGCTCCCTTTTGACTTCCTTGCCGTCGATTTTGATGATTTCATCGCCATTGACTTTGGTTCCCGGTTCAGAAACCAACTGTCCGTTAACCTCCACTCTCCCCTGCGATATCAGTTCCTCACACTTCCGCCTGGATGCCACGCCGGCTTCCGCCATATATTTTTGCAGTCTGATCCCGGACATATGCCTTTCCTTTCAAACATAGAGAAATTTTAACGATATATAAAAAATTTGCATAAGTGAATAATACCACTAAATCACAAAAAAGGCCACAGTCGGCTGATATGCCCGATATCGGCCTCCTGTGGCTTTCATTGTTCTGCTTGCAAAAGGTGTCTATTCCTTTTCATCATCCTCCTGGATATCTTTCTTTATTGAAACTTTTCTTTTGCACATATTTTCGAGCTTGCACAGAAATTCCGGCACCAGGTCCAGTAGCTTATCGACCGTCGAATTGATATTCACGGGCAGAAGCTTAATCTGTCCGTTACCTACTACCATAAATGCAACAGGGTTTATACTTACGCCTGCGCCACTGCCTCCGGCAAACGGATATTTTCCTTCTTCCTCTTCCTCTTCGTCACTGCTACAGCTACTTTCCGCTCCTTCGCCGTTCATTTTGTAGCTGTACTCTCCGCCTCCGGCTGCAAAACCGAAAGTAACCTTTGATATTGGGATAATTACTGTTCCGTCAGGCGATTGCACCGCATCGCCGACGATCGTATTGACATCCACCATTTCCTTGATACTTTCCATGGCTGTTGTCATTAAAGCTTCGATAGGATGTTGTTCAGCCACTTATTTCACCACCAATCATTTTTTTTGCTTTTGCTTTTGCTTTGATCTTGAATTTCATGAAGTATATTTTTTTCAACACGACAATAATATTCACTAACCTAACGTGAAATATGCAGCTTGCATCTACTTCAAAAATGCTTTTATCAAAGCATGGGGTAACTTTTATTCTTTTTGAAAAAATCTTCAGATATCGGGAAAGATATGACGTTACTATACCGGCTGCAGACCAGATAAGCCCGCAAGCGATCCCTGTCAGCCCGGCATCTCCTGTTCCCTGTTTCAACCTTATACTGAGTTCAACATGTATATCTTTTTTGTTCAGATACCTTATGATATCCAGGAAAAGGCTTTTATCGTCCTTTATATATGTTCTGATACTGAGGTATTTTTTGAATATATCGAATGGCATAAGCTTTTTGTTTTTTCCCGAGCCGCCTTGCATTTCCCTGGCCTGCCCTTTTACAAGCTTGAATTTGACCTTTTCTCCTTCCTTTTTCACAAGAGGCAATTTATATTCGTATCTTAACAATCCGTTACGCGTATAAAAGACAAATTTGATCCATTCATTACCTTCGTTACGGATATAATCGACCGCAGCTTTGATTTTCACAACAAAGATAATGAGCCACAGTAAAAGTAGTATAAAAAAAACAGCCATGTAAAGCATAAACACTCCAAGGTCCGTTCAGACCAACTTTACATGCTATTTTTTCCAATAGTCCTTAATTAATTCATTTGTCCGCGGGAGTTGTTTCGCCGGTTCCTTCCCGAGTCATGCCAAGCTCTTCAGCAGTAAGATTTTCGAGTTCTATTATCGGCAGGTCCTTGACGGATCTGAAGCCGAAGCTGCGGAGGAATTCCTCGGTTGTCTCATAAAGCATGGGTTTGCCCGGCGCGTCGAGCCTTCCGGCTTCCTTTATCAGGTTCCTCTCGACAAGCCTGGTGATCGCGCTGTCCGAATTTACGCCGCGTATCGCTTCGATTCGAGCCCTTGTGACGGGCTGATTGTACGCCACTATCGAAAGCGTTTCAAACGCTGCCTGCGACAACGCCTGTTTCTGTCTTGGCTCTACGAGCTTTCGTATATATTCGTAATGCTCGGGTCTCGAGCAAAGCTGGTAACAGCCGTCAAGCTCCCTGAGAAGGATACCCCTCCTGGAATTCTGTATGGAAGCCGCCATATTGTTCAGGATAAGCCGCGCCGTCTTTTTATCAAGCTCCAGTATTTCGGCAAGCTTCTCAAGCGGTACGGGATCACCCGCTGCAAAGAGCATTCCTTCAATCACTGCCTCCATATCCTTTATATCCATATGTAACGCCGTCCTTTTCCTTAAGCAAGATTATCGAGATGTTCCTCTTCGAATTCAGGCAAACCTGCCGACAGGTCAGCTTTCTGGATAAATATTTCATCCAGGGGTTTCCTTTGTTCCAGCTTGACTTTTTTAAGCTTCGCCAGTTCAAGTATGGCCATGAAGCCTGTTATTACATCTGTTGGGGATTTCTTTTTTAAGGAGAACAGTTCCGAGAATTTCAACCTGCTCTTTTTCAGAAGTTCCCTCACTATTTCGCGCATCTTGCTCTTCAGCGACACCTTCTCATGCTGTATGATCTGGTTCATTCCGCTGACATTGGGATTCATCTTCTTTTTATTTTCTTCGAGCAGGCTTGTATAGATCCTTCTCAGTTCATCAGGAACAAGTTCGAGAGTTTCATCGCGCCTGGTAAACTGTATAATTTCAGGCAGCTTGTAAAATGCCTGTGCCCAGTCCTTTTCGCGCTGTTTCAGAGTATTTGAGAATTCCTTGAACTTTCTGTATTCGAGAAGCCTCATCACGAGCTCTTCACGCGGATCCAGCTCCTCCTGCTGCTCCTCCTTCTTCGAGGGCAGCAGCATCCTTGACTTTATATGGAGAAGTGTCGCTGCCATGACCAGGAATTCACTGGCAACTTCCATGTCCAGTTCCTGCATGGCAAACAGATATTCCATATACTGATCGGTGATCATATTTATGGGAATATCATATATGCTGAACTGATTCTTTTCAATCAGATGAAAAAGCAGATCGAACGGGCCTTCAAAATTGTCGATCTTGATCTTGCAGGCATTTGTCAGTGAGCTTTCCAAGCATTTACCCCCAAGTCATTCAACCTTATCGTTTTCTACCAGTCTATCTTCATAGCTTTTCTTACGTCGCTCATCGTCCGCTGTGCTATTTTTCGGGCATTCGCGTTTCCGTTTTCGATGACTTCTCTAATATAGTCAGGCTTCTTCAGAAGCTCCTGACGCTTGTCGTAGATAGGCGTGAGCATTTCTGCCATTTTGCCTGCGAGGTTTTTCTTACACTGAACACAGCCAATGCAACCGCCCATGCAATTTTTTTCAGTTTCATGGTATCCGTTTTCGTCGAACACCTTGTTGAAGGCAAAAACAGCACAAACATCGGGATGGCCGGGATCGTCCTTCTTTATTCTTGCAGGATCGGTAACCATGGACATTACCTTTTTACGTACGGTCTCGGGATCGTCCGACAGAGCAATGGTATTATTATAGCTCTTGCTCATCTTCCTGCCGTCGGTTCCGGGCAATACCTTGGCCTTCGTCATCACGGAAGCCGGTTCAGGGAATACTTCACTGTAAAGATTGTTGAAGCGTCTTGCAATCTCCCTCGTCAATTCGACATGAGGGAGCTGATCCTCTCCCACCGGGACGGCGTCAGCCTTGTACATAAGTATATCCGTAGCCATCAGGCAGGGATAGCCCAGAAAGCCATATGTCGCAATATTCTTATCCTTCAGCTGTGTCATCTGATCCTTGTAGGTCGGACATCTGTACAGCCAGGACAGCGGCGTCGACATTGAAAACAGAAGATGCAGCTCTGCGTGCTCCTTAATGGACGACTGCAGAAAAATAGTACATTTTTCGGGGTCCAGGCCGGCACTTATCCAGTCTATAACCATATCGCCTATATTGGATTTTATATCCGAAGTATCTTCATAGCCCGTTGTCAATGCATGCCAATCGGCTACGAAATAATAGCATTCATATTCATTCTGCAGTCTGACCCAGTTTTCCAGCGCTCCGAAATAATTTCCCAAATGCAGCGCGCCTGTGGGCCTCATACCGCTCAACATTACACCCTTGCTCATTTATGCCTCTCTTTCCGACTCAACAGCTCAATCTGAAATTCAGATATTCATATTTTAAATATTACAGCCCGCTCTGTCAATGATATGCAATACTAATTGTATTGCATATCATTTGCTGGTGCAAAAATGCTACACAAAAAGGTGTGCTATCGGCGTTACGACCGCAGTGAACAATACCTCGATCGCGCTTCTGAACGGAGTCAGGATTGCATATAGCACACCCGGCTTCCACAGGATTATCGCAAGAAAGAACAGGCCGACGTATCGCTCGTATTGCATCAGTTTAAAATATAAATCTGTCGGCAATATGGCCGTCAGTATCTTTGAACCGTCCAGCGGCGGTATCGGCAGGATATTGAAGGTCGCAAGCCCTATGTTTATCATATAGAAGTAACTGCTGATATTAAACAAAATGGCCTGCCAGCTGAAGCCTGAGAAAATGTAGCTACTATTGAGTATATCGCCGGTCGGGTAACCGTTTTTTGCTCCTATTATAGCCATAGGAAATGCAAATATAAAAGCCAGCAGCAGGTTCGAAACGGGTCCCGCAAGGCTCACAAGCACTGTATCACGCCTGGGATTCCTGTAGTAGGTCGGATCGATCGGTACGGGTTTTGCCCACCCGAAGCCGAAACCGCTGAACATTGACGCGACAAGTAAAAGCGTACCTATCGGATCCAGATGCTTGAGAGGGTTCAACGTTACCCTTCCAAGCCTGTAGGCCGTAGGATCACCAAGCCTGTATGAGGCATAGCCGTGGGACATTTCGTGGAAGCTCAGCGATATCAGTATGGCCGGTAATGCATATATAAAATTCAGAAGCATATTCGTTATATTGTTCATTGTTGGTCTCCCTTTTATATAAGTCTTCGGGTATTTTTTGCACTGACTTATATTACCCGGAAAAGTCTACACGAAACTTCTTTTATCTATTATACCAGAATACGCTGAAAACGTCTGCATAGCTTGTATATTTACCTGATACTTGAATATTTACCTGACGCAAGCTTGTCCGTCTTCGGATATTAAAATGGGACAGGTTGCTTTGATATTCTAATTCTGCACCCTGTCCCATATATCAGCTCAAGCTCTGTTCATTTCTTTACCCTGCCCATTCCGAACCATTCTTCGACAAGTCCGAGGAATATCCGGATGAATGATGCTTTCTGCACATTTTCAGCTGCAACTATTTCGGCTTTCCCTACTTCATTGCCATTGACCACATAGCTTATCTCTCCTACTTTCTGTCCTTTCTTTACCGGCGCCGTAAGGTTTTCCTGAATGTTGACCATTCTCTCTATCTTGCCCTTGTCACCCTTTTTCATCAGAAGTTTTACATCATCCTTATAAATTCCGTCTACTGAAGGCTTTACACCTTTCTTGACCTGGACCTGCTGAACAAGTTCGCCTTTATTATTCACAAGAGACGTCTCGAAATTCGCAAAACCATAGTCCAATAGCTTTCGGCTCTCAGCAAACCTTGTATTCGAGTCCGGTTCACCCAATACCACAGAGATCAACTGCTGACCGTTCCTGATCGCAGAAGCCGCCAGACAATGTCCGGCCGCGCCCGTGTAACCTGTTTTCAAGCCGACGGTGCCATCGTAATAACGTACCAGCTTATTTGTGTTATCGAGCGATACGGGCTTTTTGCCCGGTGTGTTTTCCCGGAATTTCGCCTGCCAGGTTTTCGTATACTTTATTATCTCAGGATGCCTCAAAAGAAGCTCCCTGGACATGAGCGCAATGTCGTAGACACTGCTGAAATGGCCGTTGTCGGTCAAACCTGAGCAGTCGAGGAAATTTGTATCATTCATACCCAATTCCTTCGCCCTCTGATTCATCATTGATACAAACGCATCCTCGCTGCCCGCTATCGTTTCTGCCAGCGCAACGGTGGCGTCGTTCGCAGAATGTATCGCGACAGCCTTCAGCATTTCATCGACGGTAAAGACCTCCCCGGGTTCGAGCCACACCTGGGAGCCTCCCATACTCCATGAATGCTCGCTTACGGTTACTCTGGAATCCATTGAAATTACACCTGAATCTATCGCTTCCATTATAAGCAGCATCGACATGATTTTAGTTACGCTTGCAAGCGGTAATTTGTCATGACTGTTCTTCTCAAGAAGGACTTTCCCGGTATTGCAGTCCACCAGTATGGCAGCCTTCGCTTTGAGATCCGTTATTTCGGTATTGTTCATGATCTTCATTACCGTTACGGCGTCATACTCAGCGATCTCTTCCTTTTGGATCGCATATGCGGGCATACATAAGAAAGCCGATATGAATAAGATTATGGAAAGTCCAGCTGACACTGCCTTTTTATACATATTCAACACCCCTTGCAAGCATACTTATATTTCTATAATTAAAGTTATGCCGAATATGGACAGTATATTCTGTGAACAAAATATAATGTAAAAAAGAAAAAAACTTCACTATGTTCCATAGAATCAAAAAACCCGCTCTAAAGCGGGTTCAATCGTCATTTTTATTGCTGATGAAGCCTGTATCTCTATGCTCTGGGATGCGTCTTCTTGTAAACTTCCTTTATCCTGTTCTTGGCTATCTGCGCATATATCTGGGTGGATGAAATATCCGAATGTCCCAGCATTTCCTGTATGGACCTCAGGTCCGCGCCGTTTTCGAGCAGATGAGCTGCGAATGAATGCCTGAGTGTATGCGGTGTTATGTCCTTACTGATCTGGGCCTGGTTCTTGTATTGCTTGATGATTTTCCAGAAGCCCTGCCTCGTCAGCCTTCCGCCGTTGATATTGACAAAAAGAGCCTTCTCATCATTGGTCTGGATCAGAAGAGGTCTCGATTTGTTCAGATATTCTTTTAAAGCGCTGATAGCCATGGAACCTATCGGGATCATTCTTTCACGTGTTCCCTTGTTGCATTTGATATAAGCAAGGTCTATGTTCAGATCCTGCGTATCGAGCTGAATGAGTTCCGATACCCTCATACCCGTTGCATAGAGCAGCTCCAGCATTGCTTTGTCCCTGTAACCCTTAAGATCTACACACTGCGGCTGGTCCAGCAGCAGTTCGACTTCTTCGGGGGAAAGGATCTGCGGAAGCTTCTTTTCAACTTTCGGCGACTCAAGCTCAGCTGTCGGATCGTTATCTATTAGTTTGTTCTTTGCTATGTACTGATAAAATGATCTTATAGAGGCCAGATTTCTCGAAATTGTTGACGTAGCACGCCCTTTTTTCTGCAAGTATAATAAATATGCGATCACTGTTGTTTTGTTCGAATTGGAAATATTCTGCAGGTTGATCTCACGCAGATAATTAAAATACTGTTCAATGTCGCGCCTGTATGATTGAAGCGTATTCATCGACAGGCGTTTATCCCTTTCCAGGAAATTGACGAACCTTTGCACCAAAGCTTCCATGTATAACTTCCCCTTCTCTTTAAACAGGAAAATTGTAATTATCATATAAAAGTTACTTAAAATGATTTTAATACATTTTATTTCATATTGAAAGAAATATTTTCTAATTAATAGAATTCTTTACTATTTCAATATTTATTTTTATACGATGTTATACATTTTTCCTCTTTTAGTAAATATTATTTGTTTACGTAAATATTATATACCAAATCTGGATATTTATACTTGTAATTTATTATTTTCCGATATTATTCAAGCCATGACTGCAGGTGCGATGATCCTTACCAGGATAGGGGTTATGTAGGCGTCAAATATAATTCCTGTGATTATGATACAGGTAAAAACCAAAGTTACGAAACAATATGATAAAAATGCCGTTTTGAGGCTTATTTTCTGGTCCTCCTGGACACCTTTGCTTTTTGCTATCCGTATTGAGAAATTGATCCCGTTTACGCCTATTGCGATGAGACAGGGTACAATTATTATCTCCTTTGGGAGCAGCGCCAGACATGAAAAAATTATTCCCTTTGTTCCGAGTGCACTTACTATAAAGCCTGAGCTGAAACCTGTTATGAAACCTTTAATCCCAAGGATGATAAATATGAACGGCAGTCCGATGATAGTGACTCCCAGTATCCATAAGAGTCCTATCATTTTGAGGTTCTCTACCAGGCCGAGCGAAAACAGCTCGCTGCTTTTAACGCTCTGATTCCCGAACAATTGCAGGAATCCCTGGAAGTAATTCGATAGCTCATCGCGCTGCATGCTGTTCAATCCATTGACAGTGAACGCCCCCGCCGAGATCCCAAGTATAAATGCCGCCAATAGGAAAAGGTAGCCGTTCCGGTTGGTTGTAATATGACTTTTTACAGTATCCTGTACCTGCTTGAACAAATAATCACCCCTGCGAATGTCGTTTGACAAAAAAAATTTACAATATCATCATATGCGTGTGATATTGTAAACTATTCCTTACATAAATCGACTCATATATTATTATGGCAAAAGTCAACCAACCACTATGGTTTTTACTGGCATCACTTATAACTGATATCTATTTTACCGTTTAAGATCTTGTCTGCGAGCAATATGCCGATTATGCTTTTGGCGTCCGTGATCTTTCCGTTCAATATCATATCTATCAGATCAGCGACAGGGTATCTTTCGGTGGATATGAATTCATCCTCATCTGCGCAGCTTTCTCCTTCACTCAGTCCCGTTGCGGAATACATGTGCAGCACCTCGTTTGAAAAGCCCGGCGTACTGTGAATACTTACAAGATGCTTTATCTCCTTTGCTCTGAGGCCTGTTTCCTCTTTAAGCTCCCTTTCGGCGCAAATATACGGATCTTCCCCTGGATCAAGCTTTCCTGCAGGTATTTCAAGTGTCTCCGCATCAAGAGGTTTCCTGAATTGCCTTACCATATATACCTCGCCTTTTTCATTGAGAGGCACTACCACCGACGCACCCGGATGCCTGACGATGTCCCGAGTCGCCTGTCTGCCGTCCGGAAGCGTTACCGTGACAAGATCCACGCTTATGATCTTTCCTTTATATATATGTTCCTCGGATACTGTCTTTTCATTGTATTCCATTTTTGTCTCTCCCTTTGGTCCAATTCTGTTATGAATACTATTCTTCACTGCCGCCGTCTTTTTGATCCGTGTGCTTCTTTATCTCGCCCGTCGCAAGCTTGTCGCAGCGGTTATTGTATTCGTTGTCCGAATGACCTTTTACCTTTATCCATCTGACCTTGTGCATGCCGGTCAGATCGGTCAGCTGCTCCCAGAGATCCCTGTTCTTCACTTCATCCTTGCTGCTGTTCCGCCAGCCGTTCAGCTTCCAGTTGTCTATCCAGTTATTTGTAAATGCATTGACGAGATATGAACTGTCACTGTAAAGCTCCACATCGCAAGGGTATTTCAGGGCCTTCAGCCCCTCTATCGCCGCCGTCAGTTCCATCCTGTTGTTTGTCGTATGAGCCTCAAAACCGGACAGTTCCTTCTCTGTCTCCCCGTGCATAAGAATGGCTCCCCAACCGCCCTTGCCGGGATTTCCGGAACATGCCCCGTCCGTATACACCTTTACCCTCTTCAGTTCCTTATCCATTTATTTGCCCTCGGATTCGCGGCCGATTTCCAATGCACGTCTTGTACATTGCTTCATCGCTTCCATTATGGAATTGCGGAAACCGGTCTCCTCAAGCGACTTTACCGCTTCGATCGTCGTGCCCGCCGGAGAACAGACCTGATCCTTGAGCTCTGCGGGGTGCAATCCGGTTTCCCTGACCAGCTTGGCCGAACCCAGTACAGCCTGAGAAGCCAGCCGGTAGGCAAGTTTCCTCGGAATCCCCTGTTGTACTGCGCCGTCAGCCATTGCTTCGATCAGCATAAATATATACGCAGGGCTGCTGCTTGTCAGAGATGTGACCTGGCTCATCAGTCTTTCCTCGAGCTCGTCGACCTTCCCCGAACCTTCAAACAAGCTTTTTACTTTTTCCTTTTCATTATCATTTATATTCTTGTCAAAGCAGACCAGTGTCATTCCTTCGCCCACTAGAACAGGCAGGTTGGGCATAGTCCTGACGACCTTTCTGTCCCTGCCAAGTATCGACTTTATAGTATCGGAAGTAATTCCAACTGCGATCGACACCAGTATCTTGTTTTCAGTAAAGCTGCCCTTGATCTCTTCGAGTACCTGCCTAATATAGACCGGTTTCACAGCCAGTACTATGTAATCGCAGACCGCCGTCAATTCGGGGTTGCCGGCTGCGGCATGAACGCCGGTCTCTCTTGCCAGCGCTTCTGCTTTGTTTTTATCCGCATCGAAAATATATATGTCTTCGGGCTTCGCCGCGCCGGAGCATATGACCCCCTTCAAAAGAGGCGTGCCCATGTTGCCGGTGCCTATGAATCCTACCTTGATTCCCATACAGGTTCACTCCGTTCCCATAACTGGATTTTGATTTATATCATATCATAACACATCTTTTGAAAATAAATCCAGAGTATTTTTAGTATATCCCATTGACATAGGCTTGCAGCATATTGTAGAATATAAAAGTCCCTTTGATGGACACAAGAAGTGCATATACAGGGGAGTAGCGCAACTGGTAGAGTAGCGGTCTCCAAAACCGTCGGCTGCAGGTTCGATCCCTGTCTCCCCTGCCAGAAGCATCAAGGCTTAAAGCTTTGATGCTTTTTTATTGTTTCGCTAACATTCTACCTATATTAACATAATGTTCTGATTTTGATTGATTTTAATAATAATATACTATATCATGGTATAGGGGTGAATTTATGGAAACCAATGAGATACAAGAGATTAAGAGCATGCGAACCATATGTATAATAGGCCTTTTTGTTCCTTTCATAAATTTTATCGCTACACCCATCCTATATCATAAAATCAATAAAAATAAGACAAGCACCGTACTGGTCTGTATAGGTATGTTCATACCCTTTTTAGGATTGTGTTTGATGATTGTCACGTTGATACAAGCAAGTGATAAAATAAAATTGCTATATGAAAAGATAGGAACTCCTGTCGAGTATACTGAACAGGAGCTCGCCAAATATG
>Ga0207800_1000026_pt1 | contig 76100 bp, 59 predicted proteins | sample LuqExpMetageno11_FD_187769 | JGI IMG/M metagenome (GOLD analysis project Ga0207800, IMG submission 187769) | Tropical forest soil microbial communities from Luquillo Experimental Forest, Puerto Rico - Sample 11 (SPAdes) | ecosystem: Environmental > Terrestrial > Soil > Tropical forest ... | reverse complement strand
AGGAAACTTGAAAACGATTACAATTAAACAGTTCTTTGAGATATTTCTAACTTAGCTCTGCTAAGCCTTTTTCTTGAACCTGTGAATCCAGCAGCCTATCAAAGACTGAGGCAAAGATGCAGACGAGATGTTTCTGCCACCCTCAATCTCTGTTGCTAGCTAATGAAAAAGTACTAAGTTTAGCCTTGTTTTTTATGCCTTTTAAATACTTATTTCTTACTTTCAAGCTGTTTTTGAGCTTTTTCTCTTACCTCTGCAAAAATATCATTTCCTTTTGCATCGATCCCTACAATAAGAGGTCCGAATTCTTCCACTCTGAGCACCCAGACGGCTTCAGGCATTCCAAGGTCAAGCCAGTGGACGGTTTTTACTTCCTTGATTAACTCTGCGGCAAGGGCGGCACATCCACCTGTGTAAGCCAGATAGACACATTTGCTTTTTAAGGCATCGGCTACGCCTTTCATTCCGCCTTTTCCAATGATTGCCCGAACCTCATGCGCTTTCAGGAGAGAAGGGATCATTTTTGACATCCTGCCGCTGGTTGTAGGACCTGCCGAAATTACTTTCCAGCCGTTTTTGGTTTGTTGCATAAGTGGGCCACAGTGGTAGATTACTGCTCCTTCAAGGGAAAACGGAAGTCCTTCTTTCTTTTCTCTCATCTCAAGAATTCTGGCATGAGCTTCGTCCCTGGCCGTTAGGATTTCTCCTGAGATATAGACAATATCTCCTGCATTGAGTTTCTCGATATTTTCTTTCTTCAGTGGAGTTTGCAGATGATATTCCATCATTCATCCCCCCTGAACACAATCGACGAGTGTCTATTTGCCCAGCACTGAATATTTACTGCAACTGGAAGGGTAGCCGTGTGGCAGTGAGCAGTTTTCACGTGCACTGCAAGGGCAGTTATGCTGCCTCCAAGCCCCATACAGCCGATTCCAAGAGCGTTTACAGTCTCAAAAATTTCTCTTTCCAACCCCTCCATAGGAGCGTCAAGAGGTTCAAGCAGGGCTTCCTTTGCAAGCCTGGCTGCAGCGTCAAAAGAACCCCCAATTCCGACTCCTATAGTCAGAGGAGGGCAGGGCATTCCTCCAGCGTTTACTACGGTTTCGAGTACGAAGTTTTTGATGTTTCCGGTTTCTGTCGGATTAAACATGCGCAGTGAACTCATGTTTTCCGAGCCTGCGCCTTTAGGTGCAACGGTAATTTTTAACTGGTTTCCGGGAACAAATTTCCAGTGAATATCTGGAATTCCAACTCCAGTATTGTTTCCACTGTTTTTTCGGGTCAGAGGATCGACTGCATTCGGGCGGAGAGGAATTTCGACTGTTGCAAGGATTACGGCCTCCCTAATTGCTGCCTCTAGGTCAAAGCCGGGCTGAAACTCAGTTCCGATCTCCGCAAAAAAGATCATGATACCCGTATCCTGGCACATGGGAACTCCATGCTTTTTTGCAATTTCAAGGTTTCTTAGGATTGCCTGAAGCTGAGATGTTGCAACCTCATTTTCTTCTGTAGTTTCAGCTTTCTTGAGGGCATTCACTACATCATCAGGAAGCTCGATTTCTGCTTTCCTTAAAAGGTCTACAATAGACCGGATAAAACTTCCACGGCTAATTTTCGAAGACAAAAAACCACCATTTTATGAGAGAAATGAGTTTTATAAGAGTAGGCACGAATGCAGAGTATATAATGTGAGCGCTTTAAGGACTGAAATATAAGGATTAAACACTGAAACACTTTTTTACTTGACCCTTTGAGCTGCCTACGACTTTTCAAGTAAAAAATCTGGAAGTAGGAGTTAGAAAAGTGAGTATTTATAGTGATGGCATTCTTTTATTCAGGTTCAGGAATGAAAGACTCGAAGTAATGCTGGTTCATCCAGGTGGGCCAATTTGGACAAAAAAAGACTATGGAGTGTGGTCAATACCTAAAGGACTACCCGAAGGGCATGAAAAACCTCTAGAAACGGCAAAAAGAGAATTTAAAGAAGAAACAGGTTTTGAAGTTGACGGCGAGTTTATTGATTTGGGAGAGTTAAATCAATCTAGCAAAAAGACAGTGCATGTGTGGGCTCTTGAAAAAGACCTGGATATAACAAATGTTGTAAGTAATACATTTATGCTTGAGTGGCCAAAAAACTCCGGGAAAGTACAGGAGTTTCCTGAGGTCGACAAAGCAAGTTGGTTTGATATTGAGATATCTAAGAAAAAAATACGAAAAGGACAAATAGGTTTTATTGATAGACTCATACGTATTATAAATTACTCTCAGAAGGAAAAGCACTTAGACAAGGAAAAAAGATACAGGCAAACCACACTATTTTAAACGATGACCAGGTTTGAGATCTGTAGAGAAAACTTATAAGGCTATACTTACCGTAAATTTTCATAATATAAATGAAAAAGGAAGCTGCGCAAAATCTACAATTGTTTAACATTGATAGTAAAACCAATAAAATTAATACGGATAACGAGAAATGGAGGCAGGAAATAATTATTGGAACTTGGAAATCAAAACTTTAAATATTTTTTAAAACAAACAATGTCTTCTTCATCAAATCTTTTTCTGGATTCAATCATAAAGGTTTAAAGCAGTTTTTAATTACCATGGGCAACATGTTTTTATTATCCGCAAAAACAGCGACTTCTTTCCTCATTGATTTTATTCATGCCAACCATCACAAAAACTGAGGGAATTTTTAATCCCTAAATACATTATACTTTGAAAAGTTTAAATCTTTTGAAATTCAATCCTTGTTTAGTGGATCTTGCTTTCGAATATCTAATACACAATCTGTCAATACGATACCATACAACATCCCATAAAAATCTCGCATAAGAGAAAGGATAATTCATCCAAAAAACTAATTTTTTGAAAAGCGATAGATCTTTATAGCTCTCTACCCACATAGATTCACTTAGAAATCCTTTCCAGATAAGAGATTTTTGCATATGTTTCCATCGCCTGAATATATAGGCTATTATAAGTAAGGAGGTACAAGCGACTGTGAATTGTTTTTTTGTCATTTTTTTCACCCTCAACGACTCAATAAATTTAATAATATAATCTCGAACAGGGCAAAATTTCCCGTATTTAACCAAAATAGATCTAAAACCAACTTTTTTGGGATTAAAATCTTGTTGGAATATTATCAAACTCTTTCAAAAGATAAAAAATCTTTTTTTTGATAATTTGAGATATTCAAATATATATTCTTTCTCCTATAAATTTTTGTTCCAAAATGACCTGTTTTGGTCAAGTAATTTATATACTATCAGACCTCTTGTCCAATTTTAGTGTCAAGTAGGAGTTTACACTGTTTATTTTCGATCCCCCATGTCTTGCAGGTCACGGATTCAAAGAAAAGAGAAAGATTTAATTTTTTCGATATCTATGTTGAATCAGCTTATAGATTGTATATAATTAAACGTTAGTTTCAAATTCATACCGTAAAAATTTCTGAAACTAAAGCACATATGATCTAAAATATACTATTTTACTCATCACATATGACCTTAAATATATTATTTTACTCATAGAACTTACACACTCGATACATAAAATCAAATGTAGTAATCGTTATTGATTTAAATTACAGTTTATACATTTAACAGCTTAATGCTAACGTTTTTCAGTTCAAATGTACAAGTCTTATTCTCAATCATATAAAACCAAATATAGTTTTTAAGACAAGCTCTAAGATTAAAAATTGACTATGGAAACAGAAAAATAGTTCAAAAGAACTCCAGCAATGATCGAAAAAATAACTGATCATATATAGAGTTTTGAAGGAATTACTAACGTTCAGACTTCTGTTCAATAACTTGGGGATATAACCGGAAATAGTATAACAAAAAAATGATATGAATAGATGAGAGAGTAAAACGGGTTGGGGGAATATTAGTGATAACCGAAAACTTCGGGTTTCTAATCCATGTTTTCACAATTATCTTCGTTGTTGTTAACCCTATCAGTGGAGTAGTGACTTTCATCTCCTTAACCAGTAAGATGACAAATGAGGAAAAAAACGAAATAGCAAAAAAGTCAGTCATACTTGCGTGCATAATTGCGCTATTTTTTGCAATTGCAGGAAATATCATACTTAACCTGTTCAGCATTAGCGTGGATTCGCTGCGGGTTGCAGGAGGAATCCTGCTTTTCAGCATTGCTTTTGATATGATGCATGCTAAAGTCTCAAAAGGGAGAATTACTGAAGAAGAAATTTCTCATTCTCAGGAACGAGAAGACATCTGGGTCTTCCCGATAAGCCTTCCGCTTCTGACAGGCCCTGGTACGATCAGTACAGTGATTGTCCTGATGGGAGGAACAGAAACAATTGTGCAAAAAATAATAATTCTTGTATCAATCATACTGACGTTCATTATCTGCTATTACATTTTCTATTTTTCAAGAGGAATTCACAAGCTGATAGGCTATAATGGGATGCTGGTCTTTACAAGACTGATGGGACTTTTGCTTGCCGCTCTTGCGGTGGATTTAACTGTTAAAGGTTTAATAGATATATCTCATGTAACAATTTGAGACGGTCAGCTTTGCATGTTGTTTCAAACTCAAACAATTTCTACAATTGGACAATGGGCAATGTTAACTTTAAATTCAAATTGTATATCAATTTAGAACATTTTTAACGCTATGAAGATAAATTTAAAATGAAAATATACAACTGTTTTAAGAGCATCAGCGAAAAAAATATTTACAAAATATTCACAAATCTTATCACATGAATTTCGGATTTTTGATATTTCCAGGGATGGAAGAACTGGATCTTGTCGGCCCATGGGAAATAATATCGCTCTGGAGCAAATTTGCTCAGGGGCCTGAGAAATGTCTCATGGTTGCCGAAAATCCCAGGCCCGTGATCTGTAACAAAGGAATGTCCGTAAATCCTCATGTCACTTTCGCGGATTGCCCTCCGCTGGACTTTCTCCTTGTGCCGGGTGGCGAAGGCACAAGGAGAGAAGTGGAGAATCCCGCGCTGATTCAATTCGTTGCCGAACAGGCCAAGCATTGCAAAGCTGTTCTGTCTGTCTGTACTGGTACATTTCTCCTCCATCGAGCCGGTCTGCTCTCAAACAGGTTAGCCACTACCCATTGGGCTTCACTCCAGAAACTGCGAGAATTAGGTGACGTGAAGGTTGTGGAGGATCGAATTGTTAGAGACGGAAATATCTGGACTTCGGCAGGCATTTCTGCTGGCATTGATCTGGCGCTTGCATTTATTGAATATATGACAGATGAAAAAACGGCGGGCAAAATCCAGCTTGGAGCCGAGTATTACCCGTCAGGCAGGTCTTATGGCATGATGCATAAAAATCCTCAGACTCCTGAGTATTTGAGGAAATGGAACTAAAGAGAAGGGACTGAAAAAAAAAGACTGAAAAAATGGATTGAAAAAGCCCCAGTAAACTTTTTAAAAATTTTACTTCCATGTTACATCAAGAGGTTTTCTGCGAGGGATTCCATATACTTTATACTGAGGATTGCCAAACATCATTGCATATGCAGACTTTCGTCCTGCAGGCAGGTCGAGTTCCTTCTGGAGAGGTTCATAGGACATAGCAGCGGCTGCAACAAAGCCAGCCCAACATGTCCCGATCCCGAATGCAGGGGCAGCGATATCAAAATGCGTGAGAGCAATGGTAGCATCAATAGGAGCAATCTGGTTATTCTCGGGTATACGGGCGAAAAGCAAGTGTGGGGCGTCACGGCAGATGACATCAATTCCCTGTTCCCACGCAGAAATAAGCATAGGCACATAGCCGCTCATAGGGTGGTCGGTGTTCACCAGGTTTTTCATCCATTCTATGGTAAGCCCGGCAATTTTCTTTACTTCTTCCGGATAATAGATTACCAGCCATTGCACCGGCTGACCATTGCCTCCAGATGCTGCATAACGGGCAATATCGAGTACTTCAAGGATTTTCTCCCTAGGCACGGGCTCCTTGGTAAAATGTCTTACAGACCTGCGTTTTTTAAGGTAGAAAGCCACATCATCAGGAGAGATATTGCCTGCATTTGAAGACAGGGTAATTTTTTCATCAGGAAGAAAGTTCAGGGTGAGTGCTTGAGACGGGCAGAAAGCCTCACAATGCCCGCAGTAGAAACAGTGAGAAACGTCTTCATCCTGCACCTGAGGGACATTTGACTCATCAGCCAGACTGATAATACCTGAAGAGCACATCTTTACGCAAAGGCCGCATCCTGTGCAGCGATCTTCATCAACAATAATATGAGCCATTGTATCAAATCCTGTTTGGGACAGATATATTGACCAGCCAGCATTTATTACTTTTCTTTATTTCTCTATATGTAAAACTTCATTAGTTCGAGAGCTGTGAAACTTCACTAATTCTATAACCATGGGCAAAGAATAATAAGCTGGATACTTCTCTGTTTGCAGTATGCCATCAAGTTTTACAGCAGATTTTCCTCTACCCATGTATCAAATACCTTCAATTGCTCTTCCGTGTGAAAGTAATGCTCCCCATGCTCCAAGACCTTAACTGTTGATTGATATCTCTCTGCAAATGCTGAGATATCTTCCCATTCAGACAGATTATCGTCAGAACCATACAAAATAGCAGTAGGTACTTTCCATTCAAAACAAATTGGGTTTTCTTTTACGTAGCAATAATAGGTCCATTCAAGTGTCTGCCCAGTCGGCAATCGGATTTCATGCTCTGCTTTTAGTCTTTCTTCACTTAGTTGGAAACCTTCCATCATGTTGCTTATGATGCGTTCCATATTAACTATGGGCGAAAGAAATAAACTTCGTTTTATTTTAATATCGTGATAAGAAAGAAGACTGAAATAGGCTCCCATGCTACATGCAAATAAATAAATGTCAGGTACAAGTGACTTTGCATATTCATAAATAGCAGCCAGATCACTTACACAATTTTCTGGAATACAGGCATATTCCTCATCTGCACGCTCACCGTGCATAGGCAGATCAAAGCTTAATGCCTGGTAACCTTTTCCAACGGCTTTTTGTGCCATCATGGAAATTACCGTATCCTCTTTGTCAGAAAGGTTACCATGAACTTCAATCAATAGCTTTTCACTCTGATTTCCCCATAGGATGGCAGGAATCTGAATTTTATTATTTGAGATATAAAAATGTCTTTTCTCCATTCCCTCACTTTCTATAAGCAAAGAATAAATTTTATTCGCATTATTCTACTGAGTTCCAGTATCTGATGATAAATGGAACAGGAAATTGTTCCAGGTTCATTCTTGTATTTATAATCCACCCTATAATATTTTTAGTTAAAAATAAGTCTTTTAGTTAGAATAGGAAAAATTTGTATTCTGCCAAAAAATATAATTTTGCTGGGAAAATTTCTACAGACAGACACATTTCAGCAAGAACGAAAAATTAAATAGGCTTCGAGATTCAAATTCTTAAAAAGGGGATATAAATATGGATGTTGAAGAAATTAGAGCAATCTTCAAGTTTTCAGCCCTGGAAAAGCATATAATTTCCAGTTTTGGAATTCAAGAAGATCTATTTCTTCCTTTTCTGCTTTCACTAAAATCAGGAGGCTCTTGGAGTTATGCCTCTAAAGAAACAAAAAGCATTGCAGTAAAGGATGTGATTACTTATTACAGCGAGGAAAGCAAGATCGGCTATACTCTGGAAAAGATATATTTTTTTATCGATCCCGAAGTCGTAAAAGAAGAAGGAGTTGTTTCCAGGCTGGAAAAATGCGGGGCAAGAGAAGAAAGAGAACTTGTTAAAAGGCCCTACCGTATAACCCTGCATGCAAAAAAGATCATATTTGCAGAGGTAAACCCGGAGCTCAGGAAAATAACGGTCAGCGAATTGGAGAAAAAACGTATACAGCTGAAAGGTACGCCAGCATATAGTGCAGCTCATGAGATGGAGCATCTTGAAAAGGGAGATGTAAAAGGAATTCCTATCTGGACCTTTGAATACGTTAAAGACCAGTAAAAATAAAATCCTACTTTTTTGAACACTAGTTTCGTAGTGAAGACACATGTTTGAATAATAGCAATAGATTGCTCCATATGCTTCTACTTAATTTTGTTCTAACTTTCTACTGACTTTCAACTAAAAATTTCAATCTTTTAAATTTTTATTGATATAATGGTTTGAGATTTAAACATAAGCTTAGTAAACAATTAAATAATTTATATTAGGTAATGTAGTTATGTAGGATGTGTAAAGCTTGAGCATAGTAATCCAAGTTGAAAAATTGCTATATCAAAATCAAGCTTATAAAACATGGCAAATAGCAAAACATTACATTGTGTATGGGATTGGAAGTGGGTAACAAACGAATGGATGAGACCTGAATTACTCTTTGATTTTCATAGGAAGAAATGAACATGCCATTCACGAAAATCAATAGAAAAATAGTTCTTTTGTTTTTTGTTTTTGCCATTTCAATAATTTTTATTTTTTATTCGGAAAATAATGGAAAACATCCCGAAAATATTCCTTGGAATCTTGGTAATAATTCAACTGATGCCAATATACACTCTGGAGATTTAATACAAATGGAAGTCAATAATGCTATTTCTAATGGCACTGTTTTGGTTTACCCAGGAGATTCAATACAACAAAAAATCAACAATGTTAGTTCTTATGGTACTGTTTTGGTTTACCCAGGGTTATATAAGGAAAATTTGGTTGTAGATAAATCTTTATCTATAGTATCGAAACAAGGTAAACCTGTAGATACTGTAATTCAGGCTGCAGATCCAGAAGAAGATATATTCCACGTGACTGCTAACAACGTGACAATAAGCGGATTCAATATTACGGGATCACAGAATAAATCTGGTATCTATTGTAGCGGTTCTGATAGCAACATAACGGGAAATAAATTAAGCTACAACATGTATGGCGTTTACATCAATAATTCAACCAGGAATACTTTAGATAATAATGAAGTGAATAATAATTCATTAGGAATTTATATAAAGAGTTCTACTAATAACCAACTAAGTAGTAACAATGTCTCAGATGTTGGAATATTTGTTGGATTTAATAATGAAGCATGGGGAATTTATTTAGATGATTCAAATGACAACAAATTGATGAATAATTTCATATCAGGATTATGGGAAGGTGTAAATCTTACTAATTCTTCTAACAATGAACTAAATAATAACTCTATTTTAGATAACTATTTCAGCCTTAGCCTTGAAAATTCAAATAATAATAAAGTTTTAAGTAATAATATTGTGAAACGTGGATACTCGTTTTCAGTCGCACTTGCTCATTCTCAGAATAATAACTTAAAAGGTAACACTGCAAGTCCTAATACTGAAATTAAAGTAGTCTATGATTTTAACAGTACAAACAATACACTGGAAGGAGAACTTTATACAACAAACGAAAAAAGAACTGGTGGTGTATATAGGGTAAAATAATCTGTAGGATTGTTTATACATATAGAACTGAGTTTACTCATTTTTATTTCTCACCTAATTATCATTTTCTGAGAAAATGTAAGATTTTTTTCATAATCATCTTTGATAAAAATGAGTTATTTAATTAAATATAAAAAATAAATATAAAGTAGGAGATGAGTTATTTCCCAGAATCATCTTTTGTGGAGTGATTATTTCTGTCTTATTATATTTTTGACCCGTCTGTCCCATTCCGTAGACTCAAAAAGTTCGTTCAGTTCGGGAGAATCCTTGATAAAACAGAAACCCCAGTAAACCGCAGGCAGAAATTCCCTTTTCCAGTGCTCTTTTTTCTTTTTGTCAAGGAACTGATAGGTTTCCGAAGATGAGAGGCGGCTTACAAATCCAAGCACCTTCACAAGTTCAGGAATAGTCTTCTGGGCCGAACCGAGTTTGAGGCATTTAAGCCTGTGACTGTCTATCTTCCGGAAATCGGGCTCGAAACCAAGGGTTTTTAAGATCCGGTTTTTCTCGGGCATCGAAAGGTGTCTACCGTCGTATTTGAGGGAATTTAAAGCCTGAAGTTTTAGTAGCCATTCAGCCTCCCCAAAAACCTTGGGTTTGTGCCGTCTTGAAACGTCCCCTAACCTGTGGTCTTCATAGGCTTCCCGCTTGAGCTTATTTATATAGCTTGAAAGCTCTGCAAGTTCTTCTGCATCTCTACATTCCCTGACCCTAAATCTCAGGGTAGCCCGCATGAGTTCTCTTTTTTCCCGCTCAAAAGCTCCGATATCCTTCTCCTCAGTCAGCGCGAGCAGGCGTGAGAAATACTTTGTTCTTATGGAAGTCGGAGGAAGCCTTACTGGAATTTCCCTTACCTGAGTACTTTTTCCTTTTCCTTTTTCTCTAGATCCTAGTTCTACTTTCTTGATCTCGATCTTTCCTTCCTCAATTGCTCGGGCTGCATCTCCCTCTGAGAAAAGCTCTTCAAGACGGATTTCAGGCTGGAGCATCTGAACCTGATCAACTTTTTCTCCGGAAAATACACCTTCTCCAAAGCGCTGGTAGAGAGAGTCAATACTGTCTGAAATCTCAAAAATATTGCCCTGTTGCTTTCCTGAGATGGGAGAAAGCCTTGTAACCCTTCCAACCTGCTGTTCAAAGAGCCGCATACTCAGAGTAGGACGCAGCAAAATAAGGGCTTCAAGTCCTGGAAAATCAAAACCTTCAATCAGCATGCCTACGGTACATAGTACATAAGGGGGTTTTCCCATCTCCCTAAAAGCTGCAAGAATAGCATTTTGTTCATCTTTGCGCAGCTCGGAACTTATATAAACTGTATCTCGAAACTCTCCTTCAGGGGTATAATTCTCAAAACTTACGGGCAAAATAGGCTCAGAGTTCTTTTCGGATTCCGAGACTGAAATATCCCCATTGAAGACTGAAGAGGTGAGCTTTGCATGGAAAGCGTTAATTTCTTCACCATCTGGATCTACGCCGTAGACGCGCTTTCTAACGGGGGCACAAAAGACAAGTGTTTTTGCATGCCTCTTTTTTACCATAGATTCATACACATCTTTTGCAAGCTGGGTTCTTCGGATTACCTTTTTCAATTTGTCGGGAGTGCTGCAATCAAGGAAAAGATCCTGTTTATCAAGCTCGTCAAGCCCTTTTTCAAAATCAAAAATCTCAAAGATATCCTCCGAACTCTCGGCAATCGTATATTTAAGGGGTGCAAGTTCGTCATCTAGGATGCATTCCGGAAGGGTTTTTGCGTAGACTTCTCTCATATCGCCTGCGATTTCATCCACAAACTTGACATTCCCGACAACCCCTTGGAATGGAGTTGCAGTCATTCCCAGAACTTTTGTCCTTTCCCCCAATTCGTTGAGAAAATCGTTTCCTCGATTGTTAATGAAATTATGAATTTCGTCCACGATCGCAAGGTCGGTAAGTTCAAAAACCAGATCCTTAATCTCAGAGCTCTGTTTTCCAAGTAAGGTCTGGAGAGAGGCAAAAAGCACAAAACCCTCACCTTTTCCCTTCCCGAAAGCTCTCAAAGTTTCAGCAAGTTCTTTTCTGTCCATTTTATGTTCAGACGAGAGGAGGAAGCTATTGGGAAAAAGGGGCTGATTTTTCTTCCTGTCATAATAAGTCTGGCTAAGAAGAGGGTTATTTTTTGAGACGAGAAAAAGCACAAGTTTTCCTTCATCATAGTACTTTTTCATTATATGTTTCGAAAGAAAAGTCTTACCCCAGCCTGTAGGAACCTTGATATAACCCCTCTGGTTGGTTTCGAGATATTTTATAATATTCTCGAAAATTTTCTTTTTATCGTCTCTCAAGGGCTCAAGCTCGACGGTTTCCATACCGACTGCGGTCTCATTTAAATCTGTCATCAGTATGCTGTCCTTACATTTATCAATGTAAAAATTTAGATATGTTCAAAACCAGAAAGTACCTTGCAAAAGGTTTCTGGGAAATTGGTATAACTATTAACAGGAAATGCTACACGTAATTGTAAACTTAATAAGAAGTGGCTCCCCATAACTTACAAATAATTTGTAAAAATTCCATTTAGTAAAAATTTTATTCAAAAATGCTTGAATCAGAATTTTTCGTCTAGAAACGGAGAAGAACAAACCTAGAACTACTTTTATTTAAAAGGAATCCTTTTGCAATAATAAGAATTACGTCAATATATATGTTATGCTAAAAAGCCAGAAGAAACAGGTAAATAAGGAATTTTGTTTCCTCTGGAAGCTTCTGAAAAGTTTATTTGAAAGCTTTTGAAGGTTGAAAGAGTTTACAAGAACTTTGGCCTTGCAGAAAGGTATTTTGCAAGTGGTAGTTTCCGGTATGGTTTTCCTGCAATCTCACTTTTAACCTGCGCGTTGAGCTCCTCCGGCTTGATTTGAACTTTCTTAGGTTTATTCTGCCCAGATTCAGCCCGGATAGTTACGTTGATAGTACCATCTTCGATTTCTTTATCTCCAATGACAACCACGTAGGGAACCCATTCCCTGCCTGCTTCCCTTACTTTCTTTCCTATCGACAGATCACGGTCATCTATATCAACCCTGCAGTCCAGCTTCTGTGAAACCTCTTCAGCAAAGGCAACGTGCTTTTCTGAAACTGGCACAATTCTTACCTGGGTAGGGGAAAGCCACACTGGCAACATGGGAACTTTGCCTTCTTCGGTTTCCATTGCAGCTTTTTCAAGAAGGGCATAAATACAACGTTCTATTGCCCCACTCGGAGAACAGTGAAGCACAGTAGGCCGCTCCAATTTGCCCTCAGGACTTACATAAGAGATATCATATCTTTCGGCGTTTTCGACGTCAATCTGGACCGTGGAAAGTGCACTCGCCTTCGCAAGGGCATCTACGAAGTTAAACTCGAACTTGAGCACAAAGTAGAAGAAACGAGTGTCCCACATTTCTACAAGTACGGGTTTGTCGACAGTTTTTGCCATATTGACTACAAGCTCTTTATTAGACTCGTAAAAGTCTCTGGTAAAGCGGATGGCGACCTCATAATCCTTAATATGGATTCCTATATTTTCAAGCACATCAATACAGAGATCATACTGCTGCTTGAACTGGTCCACAGCTTGGTCCATGTCCTCACACAAACTGTGCATATCAGGCATGGTAAAAGCCCTTAGTCTTCTCAAGCCCACTAGTTCCCCCCGCTGCTCTTTCCTGAAACTATAGCGGGTCATTTCAATCATCCGAAGAGGCAGGTTTCTATAAGAAATTGTCATGTCATGGTTCATGAGGAACTGTCCGAAACAGGCTGCAAAGCGCAGGAACATCTGCCGTTTATCGGATTCGATAGAATACTGCCTTGCAGGGAACCTATCAAGGTATTTCTTCAGAGTAGGATGGTTCATGTCGTACATGATAGGAGTTTCGACTTCCATTGCCCCAAAATCAGTTGCGACATCAAGCACATAGTTCTCAAGGAGAGATTTTACAAGCCTACCTTTCGGGTAATAGCGCATGTTTCCAGAATCAGATCCTGGTTCGTAATCCGCAAGCTCAAGCCTCCGCATAAGCTCCACATGAGGAGGAGCCCTCTCAACTGCTCTGCTCTTGGAAATTTCGTAGTTTACAAACTGTTGAAGTTTGGGGTAAGGCTTAAGGTCGAAACTCTCAACCTCATGAAGTTCTCCATCAGGGGTTAGGATGCGCCAGTAAGACTTTGCCGTACCTTCAGCTTTAAGAGCTTCGGAAACAACCTCTTCTTTTTCTTCGCATGTTTCGGCTTTTCCTACTGCCTTTGCCGTACCTTCAGGGCGTATGCTCCTGGAAAGTTCAGAAAGTGGATGTCCCTTACAGCTTATGCTAAAAGCCTTATACCATCCAAAAGGAGCACGTTTGACCTCATACTTACCTGAAAGTGCAGTTTCTATTCCTTTCAGTACTTGTACTGCAACTTTAGGAGAAGAAAGATCAGAACTTAAGTGAGCATAAGGATAGAGCATTATACGGTCGGTCTTTACCTGGGCAGCTACCTTTTCGATTTCGGAAACTGTTTTTTCTATAGTTCCCTCAGGATTAGCTTCATCTACACTTTCCACAGCCATAAAAGCGGTGAGAGCTTCCTCAAGCCTACCGGACTTCAAGGATTCTTCAATTTTTTCAGCAACTGGAGTTTGTTTTTTGGTTTCATATTCAATATAATCAGAGTGAATGAGCAATAACTGCATTCTATCACCTGTTTTCGTACTGGAATTTGTTCCGAATTAATTTCAGTTTGGAATTTTATTCTGATTAGTTTCGTTGAATCAAATAATTGATTTATATAAAACTGTCTGCGGCCTGTGCCGTCAGTAGGTCGTGATTAAAGGAAATAAAGAAGAATATATGACAGTCCTAATATCCTTCAACGATATAAAACAATCCCTTTCTATTGATTATTATATCCTAAAAAGCTCTCAAACATGGAACTTTTCAGCTAATTTCTGGAACTTAATATTAGAAACTACTTCTCCGAGTCAATCTTACGGGAATGTCTAGCGTTTTTGAGTTTCAGTTTAGTCTCTACAAGTTCGGGACGAGCCTGTTCCTGATAAACTCTATAAGCCGCAACCAGAGCTCCGAGGAGAATAGGAGCTGCAAAAAAACCTGCAATACCTCCTACAAAGGCTCCACCTAGAAAGGAGAGCATGAGCAGCATCGGATGAATCTTAGATTGCAAACTTGTCAGGTAGGGTCTTATAATCAATTCTGGAGGGCCGTAAATTATGAGAGAAGAGACTACAAAGAAAAAAACTGCACTTTCAAACCCGGACTCAAGGTATCGCATTAAAGCCAGGGGAATAAGTACCATATATCCAGCAAAAAGAGGAACTACCGAAGCTATGAAGATCAGGGTTGCGAGAGCCAGCACATGTTGAAATCCAAAAGCATAGAAAACTAAAACTGAGGTTACACTTACTATTAGGGCAGAGTAAGCATTGCCTATGAAAATTCCATTAAGAATCATATCGAGGTGAAGAGCATAACGGTTAACAACTCCTTTATACCCTTTTGGTGTCACGCCAAGAAAAGCCAGGTAGAGCCGATCTCCGTCGGCAAGTATAAAATAACAGAAAATGATTGAGACTATAAAATTAATGAAAAAGAGCCCGATACTTCGGGCATATGAAAAGAGTCCTATACTGCCTACTGCAGGGAGTAGCGAGGTAAAAAAGTCCCAGATAGCAGAATTAATATTTTCTATAACTTTTTCTGGTATGTTTAGGGAATTTATAAAGTTTAGAACTGCTGACGCAACTGCAGTTTGATTGTTAATAATCCAAGAGATCTGGTTTAGAATTTCAACAATTCCTGCCCCAACAATGAATATTATAGGGATGAATATACACAGGCTAGCTGTGAGAGCTCCAATTTTTCTATGCTTTTTGAATCTCACCCGGATAGGCCTGGCAATGTAAGCAAAGACGATGCCTAGTACTATTCCATCTGCCAGGGGTAGCAGAATTAGAAAAGAAAAGTACAGAAGCAGCGCTACCGCCATGGCTGCTCCTATTTTCCAGCGATTGGCAAGTAGTCCGTCATAAAAGTCCAGCGAACTCGTCTCCTTATCATTATTTTTATAATTACTTATAGTGAGATTATGCATTACTGTTTAAAATATTTTATCTATGTTTTTCATGTATTTTCTTTGATACAGTGCCAATAATTAGTATAAAATATAATTTAATTTATTTTACTAATAATTATTTTTTATAAGTTATTAAAGAAACCTAGCTAGAACCTATTTTTGAGATGGGTGAATTTGCAGAGAACGAGAGAACGTTATATCAAAATGAAATTATATATGTTTAAAAGTTTATAATTAAATAATTAGGAAAATTATAAGAGATAACACGAATGGATCCAATTACACAGACTAAAATAAACGCGAAGCTAAGAGCTATGCAGTCGAATGAAAAATATTAAAATTGAAAAAAAAACGAATTGCAATGATGGAAAATTCAGATTTTTGATTACTCATACCTTTAACCTTTGATCCAAGTCAGGCACAAGTTTATCAAAGTATCTGGTCACCACACAGGATTCCGTACATTTTCCGCACCTAATGCAGACTTCACTTACATGCGGTGTTTTTCCTTCTAAAGAAATTGCCCCAACCGGACAGGCTTTTACACAGATTCCACAGCCGGTACAACGAGAAAGCCTTGAAAGTTGCTTTGCAGCCTCCTTAAAAAGTGAAATCGCTTTTTCTTTTGTCTCCGAACTTGCAAGCAGATTTCCATTTGAAAAAAACTTTACAGTTCCGGTTCCGGTTTTAACCAGTAGCATCCCGAGGTCTTCCGCATAAACTATATTTCCGAGTACATTGAGGAAACCTGCAGCCTCTATTTCCTTGATGCCATTGACTCCTGCCTCTATTGAAAAACCTCCAGCTCTGCAGGGGGAAATTCCTGAAACTACTTCAATTCCAAAATCTTCAATGTTTTCTCTGGCAACAATAGAAATTTCGAGCTCATCGGCCAGCTTGAGCATTTTAGGAGGTAATTCCTTCCAGCGCCAGAATCCATGCTCTACAAATTTTTCAGAAAGCCCACGCGTTTTCGCCCATTTCAGCAAGAAAGCATTCCACACAGCGTACATTTCAGGGTGTAGGTCTTTTACCCTGACGTATTCGGCAGCTAGGGCAGACGGGCAAAGCCAGCATCCTACCCTTTCGAAGCCAAGGCCATATAGAGGATTGTAGGGAAGCTTTCTCCAGTGTATATAAAGCCACACCTCAATTGCCTTCCAATCCCTGATAGGGAAGATATTGAGCTGGGCAGGAACAAAGGGATTAGTCTCGCTTGCTGCAATTCTTGCCCTTGAGAAAGATTCGTGCTTCCGCTTACCGTCAATTGTCAGATAAGCCACATCACCTGTTTCTTTTCGAGAAGAGGCCTTTTTCCCTATATCAAAGTCACCTGCAGATGCCAGCTTGCAGACCTTGCAGCACCAGCGGAAATCCTTTGCAGGCGGCCCGAATTTTCCTACCTGCTCCCGGAAAGCGGAACCTGCATTTGCTTCTTTTAGAGGAATCTCCCTTTCCCTGCAAAATCTTCGTACAAACTCGACTGTTTCCGGAAACTCAATCCCAGTGTTCAGGAAGAAAGCTTTGAGTTCCCTTTGCTTAACGGAAGATCGAGCCAGGTCAAGCACCACAAGGCTGTCTTTTCCGCCGCTGAAGGAGACGTAGACAGGCAGATTTTGGTATTCGTTCCTGGAAATAATCCCACGGATAGTATTGATTGCGTTTTTCCCAAGCACCTGGAGGTGTTTTTTGTTCGCCTCTATACATGCCTCAAGATCAGGAGTTTCAGAATGAAGCGAAGCTTCACTACTGTCAATCTTTCTGATCCTAAGAACTTTTTTCTCTAATTCTGGTGATAATTCAGGTTTAAGGCGGGTTTCGGCCACGTGATCACTAAATCCTTTAGGTTCGTGATCACGCCGCTTAGAGGGGTTTTCGATCAAACCTTTTCTCAAAAGGTTTGCGCTCAAACCTTTTTCTAAAAGGCTTGCGTCAACTAAAGAAACTCCGTATCCTGTCAGGCTGCCTGCAGTCACGAGAACAAAGTCTCCTGCTTTTATATTGCTGTCAAAAATCTCAATAGATTCTGCTGCCACATTTTTTCCATTAAGGTGCCTGTTTGTTTTCTTAAGATCAACTTTTCTGCCTTCAGCGTGTTTCAGGAGAATTTTTGATCCTTGAAGGGAGGGCTCAAAGCTATAATCCATTTTCGAAAGTTCAAACCTGAGAACTCCAAAAATAAAACCATCTACAAGTACTTCATCGGTTTTATCCTCACCAGGAATTTTATTAAGGAGAATAAGCTTCTCTCCAAGGGGATCGGAGCCAAAAGCCGAATAGAGCTGCCTATTCAGGACTTCCCGCTCGTAAGGAGAACAAAAGCGGACATCTGCAGGCTGAGAGAGCTGAATAACTTTCCCTTTGCTGCCACATTTTCCGCATTTTTCCCCAATTAAGGGCAGATTACATTTTTCACACCAAAATATATGATCGTCTTCATATTCGAAGCGCTGAGAGTTCTTTTTTTTCGAAGGAATTAAATCTAAATTTTTTTTAGAATTAGGGCTCTTCCCAAAAGCTTGTTTTCCCTCAGAAGGCTTTCCTTTAACACCCGTGGCTTTGCTTTTTACCCTGTTTTGCCGGATCTCATAATCTTTTTTATCCGAAGTCCGGGCTTTTTTTGTGCCCTGATTACCTTTATCTGTTTTCTGTGGGCTCAAAGCCTGGAATTTTTCTTTTTTCTGCTGCATGAAAACCCTGGTTAATAGTTTGAAGAAATAGTTAAATATTTGATCTTTCAGTTTTATGGTTCAGTCGCACGGTGGATGTATTTGTCAACAGTTAGCGTTATTCTTTAATAGATAGGGGTTGATACTACGGAATTAGGCGCTAATTCCTCAGATTTAACTTTAAATAGTCAAATATGATCATTAAAAAGATTGAATACGAAACGGGGATACGTTAACAGTTTGTCAGTTTACTGTCGATTTTTGCAACTTACACCAACGCAAGCAAGAGACGAGGCTGAAGCTGAACAACTTCAAAACTTTTTTAAAAGTGATCTATGGATTAGAGAACATTTTGAAGACTTCCGCTATTTTTTGTTAGATAAAAACTCTCCTCAAATACCATCCATTCCTATTTTAATGGTATTAAATCTTTTTACGTTTTTTATGATATTGATATACCGAGTCTCAAACTTGATGCGTGTATAATAAAATAAGGTAGTTTAAAAATTCCCACAAAAGCGGATATACAAGATGCTCTAAAGGTTGGCAGATCCATTAGAAAAAAATCCTTATTTTAACTGGCGTTTCTTCAGGATTAAGCCGACAACAAAATCACTAATTTGCTGATTGACGATCTGATGTTTGACGATATTAATAATATAACTACTATAAAAATTCGTAGGATAAAAACTTACGTAGACTATTACGCATTTCTCACTCCTGAGACGACCTTTGTAGTAAAAGATTACATGAAATATCGAAACAGGACAAGTGATGATAAGAGAAAAAGCAAGGCGCTGCTGAAACAAAAACATATTCTGACAGTGATTACTTTTTCTGTGTTCGAAATTATTTGGGTAACGATAAAACATTGCAAGACATATTTAGGTTTGAGCTAGCTGAAAAAACACTATTCTCCTCAGATTTTACTTAACCTATAGATGAAATGATCCCGTTAATACTCTCCGAGCTTGAACTGGTCCTGTAGCTTTATATTTTATGCAGCAGATAATTAAGCATAGATTATTAAGAGACAGAATATGCCAAGAGGGACTATAATAGGTAATGGCAGACTGGCTATCGCCTTTGATAATGAATCGAGGATCAGGGATCTATATTATCCCCAAATCGGCCTGGAGAATCATGTAGGAGGCCATATTTTTAGGAATGGCGTTTGGGTAGATGGAAAATTCAGATGGATCGATGGCAGCTGGGGTATTAAAATGGAATACATGCCTGAGACCTTAGTCAGCAGAACCAGAGCTAGCCACTCGGAATTGGGCATCACTATAGAAACCAATGAAGGAATCCATAATTATTTGGATGTTTACCTTAAGAAATTGATAATCCATAACAACGAGGATTCACAGAGAAAAACTAGACTCTTTTTCAGTCACGATTTTCACATATACGGAGATGCATTTGGCGATACCGCAATGTATGACTCTGCCCTAAACTCTATAATTCATTATAAACGTAAACGCTACTTCCTTATTGATGGTGTCACTAGTCAAGGCAAAGGAATCTACCAGTTTGCTACTGGAGTCAAGGATATACCCGGCATGGCAGGCACGTGGGTAGATGCAGAGGATGGACTACTGGGCGGATTCCCCATTTCCCAAGGATCTGTAGATTCGACGGTTTCCTTTGAGCTTGATCTGGCTCCTAAGTCATATGTAGTACTCTATTACTGGATAGCCTGTGGCCAAGATTTGAATGATGTCCAGAATCTAGATTCTAAGATTAAAAGAACTGGCGTAGAACAACTACTCCTAGAGACTGAAAATTATTTTGCCGCTTGGGTGGACAAGAAGGAATCGAACCTTAGCATTTTGCCTAGCGAGATAACAAAAATGTTCAAGGAATCATTGCTGATAATGAGGGCAGGCATGGATAACAGCGGTGGCATAATTGCCTCATGTGATTCGGATAACCTTCAATTTAATAGAGATACCTATGCTTATATCTGGATGAGGGATGGAGCTTTAATAGCCAATGCCTGGGACCTAGCAGGCTTTCAGGATGTCTCCAGATTATTCTTCCAGTTCTGCAATAAGACGATAACTACTAAGGGGTATTTCCATCATAAGTATGCCCCAGATGGCTCTGTAGGCAGCAGCTGGCTCGCATCCATCGGCCAAAACGGCAGAACTCAGCTTCCAATTCAGGAAGATGAGACTGCTATAGTTCTCTATGCCCTTTGGAAGCACTTTGAGAGCCACAATGATATCGAATTCATAGCGAAAGTTTACGATAAGCTGGTGTTAAAGGCTTCAGAGTTTCTTCTGGATTATATTGATCCCAAAACAGGGCTTCCCAAGCCATCCTTCGATCTATGGGAGGAAAAAGTAGGGACATTTACCTGGACCGTCTCTGCAGTCTATGCTGCCCTAATAGCTGCTGCTAATTTTGCAAAGGTCTTTTTTGATAGAGATCGTTATGAGGTCTTGATCAGTGCCGCAGAGGGTATGAGAAAAGCAATGATTGCCTATCTATATAATAGAAGTATGCACAGATTTGCTAAAGCGATCAATGAAGACGGGTCTCAGGATATGACTATAGACAGCAGCCTGTCAGGAATCTTCTTGTTCGAGGTTTTTGATGCATCTGACGACGTCGTCGAGGGTACAATGAGAGCAATTGAGGATAAACTCTGGGTAAAAACGGCTATCGGGGGTGTTGCACGCTATGAGAATGATGGATACTTCCGCGTCTCTAAAAATGTTGTAGGAAACTCCTGGTTCATATGCACCCTCTGGCTAGCTAGATGGCACATTGCCAGGGCTTCTAGGTTAGATCAGCTTAGAGAAGGCTTGGATCTGCTTTTCTGGGCTACAAAACACTCGCAACCTTCAGGGGTAATGGGGGAGCAGATAGACCCCAATACTGGAGCATCTTTGAGTGTTTCTCCACTTTTCTGGAGCCACGCGGAGTTCGTAACTGCTGTGTGCGAATACTTGAACAGGTATAAAGAGATATCATCTATTATCACCAGCCAAGGCAGGGATGCAGATGTACATAAAAATATGTAATACGAATGATGTTCCCACTGGAAGTATGAAGAAATTCTATCTGAGGGATCAGGAGTTCCTAGTTGTCAATTTAAATGGCCAGTTCCACTGCCTTGATGGTAGGTGTACCCATGCAGGGGCACCCCTAGCAGAAGGGACTTTGGAAGGAGAAGTCCTTACATGCCCCTGGCATTATTCACGATTCAAAATTACAGATGGCTCAGTGATTAATGGACCTGCAAAGAAGCCCCTGAAGGTTTATAGATATGAAATAACGGATGGTCAGTTGCTGTTGGAGCTTAAAACAAAGACAAGGTTTTATACTTTATGACATCCTTCCAAAGTAGCTTATCGATGTCACTCATCCATACTTAGGTGCTCCATCATTATTTAGTTGGCTCTGTAGAAAACCTATTTAATTCAACTTCAAGAGCTGAAGTTAGATTACTAAAAGTTTATCAGTCTATTCAGTTCAAATTACTGAAGATCTATTGTTTTAGAGGATTTTACCGAGCCATTTAGTTGATATCGTGAATACCCAGTCTTTCATTTATCTTCCAAGCATAATGTTTTTCGTGCAAAAATCCTTTTTTAGAAGATCTTGCTAAAAAGCCCGAAAACAAAAAAATCCATTTTGACTTTTAACTTATATTGGAATTCAGGTGTTTGATAAATGTATGAGAACCTACTCAAACACTTAGAATGGATAGAAACACAATTCTTTATTTTTTGGATTGTCGAGTTTATAATAATGAGGTGGATGAACCTAATTTTCTTTGAAGTTAATTTTTTAAGATATATACTATATTTTTATAAAGTTTATAGAGACTTGAAGGTAATTCATTAGTGAAGATGCCTATTAAATACCATTCTTGAGATGAGATATGAAGAAATGATAAGATAATATTGGTTTTTAATTAAAATCGATTTCTTAGTTATATTTCTACTATATTTATATGTCTGAATAATGGCTTCCTAGTGATATATTTGAAAAATCGCTTCTGACGGCATGTTAATTATCTCTAGCCAGATGAAAACATAATATACCTAATGTGAAACTCTTCGATAAACAACTCAGAATGATTAATTAGTAAACTTATCTTTAGCAAAGTACTATGCTGATAGGAAGTGAGTTGAAATTCAAAAATTGTATCAAATCGAACAAAAGTAGGGATGAAAACAGATGGGAAGACAAGCATTTGATAGAATAAAAAGACACTAGCTGCTTTATTGGTAGTTCTTTTTATAGCAACATTGACAGCTGGATCTGTAAGCGCACAGAAAAAAGTTGATGTTTCCATTAAGGGGCTTTACCTTTAACCCAGCATCAGTTCAAGTATCAACAGGTGATACAGTAATATGGACGAATATAGACTCTCCTGATCATACAGTTACTGGATCTACTTTCAATTCCAGCATAATACACACAGAGCAAAGTTATGAGTTCCGGTTTACTACACCTGGATCCTATAACATTTGTTCAATCCATCCTTCTATGAAAGGGACTGTAAGAGTTGTGTAATGTAAACTTTATAATGGCTGATAGGTTACTGGGATTCAAGATTCCAGTATTTTTGGAATTTTTTATCTGAATGGTAGAGACTTATTAAAACGTTTTTATCTTTTTATTAATAGAAAAATAGAGGAGTTTAAGATAATCAATGAATAAATACTCCTCTGTAAAATCTCCGTTATCTATAGACCAGGGCCGAATAGTCTATGTAGCCTTTCGCGCCTCCCAGAAAATATTTTTTGGTCCAACTTGGAACATTTCATGGCTTTTCTCTCTACTTTCAGCCAAGGTTTGCTCAATGCTTTTAAGATCTACTTCTTTTTTGTGGATTTTGCTCGCAAATCAATCATAGCCAAGAAAATATTCCTGCTTAATCTGCTCCTCCAGCACTCCCATCTCCTTTAAAAGGGAGATCATAGCATCTACCATCTTCTGTGGACCACTTGAGTAGAAAGTACGTTCCATATAATCTGGAATAAATTTTTTTACTATTTCGGGATTGATTCTCCCTGATACTCCTTTCCAGTCCAGTCCAGGTTTAGTGATTGTTTCAACTACTTTTAAATTAGGATTTTCAGTCTGCACAGCCTCCAGTTCGTCCCTGAAGGCTATATCATTCTCAAATCTATTAGAGTAAAGCAGAATTATGCTAGTATTTAGCTTCTTGTCTATTGAGCATTTAATCATACTTCGCAATGGAGTTATACCTATACCTCCTGAGAGCATACCTACCCTACTATACGCGCCTTGGAAGGTAAAATCGCCATAAGCTCCCATCATGGAAACCTTATCCCCAAACTCAGGTTTGCCAGAGCATTTGCGAATGGATGACCTGTCAGCCTCTTAGTTATTTCTAGGAAGCTTTCAGTAGGGCTACTGGACAGTGTAAAATGTTTTGTCATCTGGTCAGGATCGTCGCCTAAAGTCATGAAAATATATTGGCCTGCAAGGTAATTGAATCCCGGAGGCTTCTCGAATCTTATACTCTTTATCTCAGGCGTTCTCTGAATAGTCTCAACTACACTGGTTTCAAAAATCATTTTCTCCCCCACTAATTGATGATCACTTGAAGAATAGATATTTTTAGAATTTAAGTAAACCCGTATATAATACCGCTATGTAACAGGGTTTATACGGTTGAATTGAAAACAAGTAATAACAGATTTAGACAATCTAAATCATGGTATTACAGTTCTCCTATGGTCTAGGTAAGCCTTATGATCAATTTTTTTCAACCCAACCGGATAAGTTATGGATTTTCCAAAAACTGAAAAGTCTTTTATTACCCAAATCCAAGTATTAATTGAATATTTTTTCATGAATATTATTTCATGAATATTATTTTGGGGGATGAAATGAATAAGAGCGAAGATGCTAAAGTGCCATATAATTTAGCAAATATTAAGAAATGTATGTGTCCAAAGTGTCCTGTCCAAGCTGACAGCAAATGTGCAATGAATAAGCTTGATAATTTAGTAAAGGGATTGGAAAGTGCACGGGAAGGAGATGTTCCGGAACCTCAAAACGTTCCAGGGATATATTGTTCAACAGGTAAAGCTACCTGCAAAGATCTTAACCCTGACCAACAATGTATTTGCTACACCTGTGCAGTCTGGAAAGAACATAATCTCGGAGATGGTACCCCGTCCATGTACTTCTGCCAGAACGGTAAAGCAACTTAATTTGGAGACCAGAGGATAAAGGAGTTATATCTGAAAGTTAGTTAGCAAATTAACAGCAACGGATTCTAGTGGATAAGTAAAGTTAGCGGGATATAGTATCGAAAGCAATTCAGTCTCAATCGACACGACAATTGCTAGGGCTTATTCCGTATGTTTGAGTAGGGAGAGACTGAAAAATTTAAATTTTTCTTGAGGATACTTAGATCTCATCTCTTTTTTAAATCCACAACAAGTTTTCAGCAAGAGTTTTTTCCGCCAAGACATATAAGGATCAGGCCGCCTATAATTTCAACTTCATTCTCAAAAGTCTGTTTTGGAGTTACTGTTTCATTTAGAGTTACCGGTTTATTTCCCATACATCCTATTGCGAGGAATAAGTCTAACAACACTATCATTATAATCAATGCTTTTTTCATTATTCCCTCTAAAAATATAAGTTGCTATATAAATTAGATTTTGCCGTTTTTCTTAAAATCATACAGAACTATTCCAAATGGTTGATTTATATATTTGACTTCATGAAAAAAGAGTAATTTAAATACTTGATTTGTTCTTTTTAACCATATTCAAAGCTCCAATTTTTTTAAAGTTTTACTTGTAGAGTGAATACAAGTAAAGTAAGATTCCTTATTAAGCTTTTTTATGCATAGATTTTAACGTAAAACCTATGCATCAATGAAAAATTCGATATGAAGCTGTATTGCTTCATACCAGTATAGAACAAAAACAGATATTCAGTGAGCTACATACACTAAAAAGACAATCATGCATATTACCTATACTGAAATTGGAATCTGTGGACTTTCTTGTAGACTTTGCCCCATGTACAACACTGAAGCAAAGAGTAGATGCTTAGGATGCAAAAGTCCAACCAGAATGATTATTGGGTGCCCGTTTATCATATGTGCTGTAAAGAAAAAAGGAATTGAATTTTGCTGGAAGTGCGAAGAAAGCAGTACTTGCGAAAAATGGAGGAAACACAGAGAAGCAGGTAAAAGACATGATTCTTTCAAATGTTATCAAACACTTGAGGAGGATATTTCGTTTATACATAAGAATGGCATCAATGAATTTGAAAAAATACAGAAACAAAGAGAGCAGTTACTAAAAGAAATGTTAAAAGATTTTAATGAAGGTCGTTCAAAAAGCTATTATTGCATTGCTGCAACCGTTTTAGAACTTGAAGAACTTGAGGAAGCTCTGACCAAAGCAAAAAAAGAATCTGATGGAATTGACAATATTAAAGAAAAATCAAAGATTCTTCATTCGATTTTAGATAACATCTCTCTGAAGAAAAAATACTACTTAAGATTGAGGAAATGAACAAGATAGCAGATCAGTGTGCAACTTTTTATAAAATCACTAATGTCTATCAGGTTTTGAGACGTACCTATTTCTTATGAAGAATGCACAGGTTTTGTCATAAAATCTATGCGTTTCTCTTACTTTCTGAGGAATTCTTCGCAGTTTTGCCCGCTTTTCTCTCAAGTACGCAGGTTTAAATAAAGAGTTGTATCGCTTAATAAAGGACGACTTGGCCTAAAAAAATTTCTCTTTATCGAGATGGAACCGCTGTAGTAAATAAAAGATCGTTCTTATCGATAAAGCTGACACATATAGAATAAATGCCACATATCCGGTATCATTATATCCAGTATCATTATATCCGGTATCATTATATCCAGTATCATTATATCCGGTATCATTATATCCAGTATCATTATATCCGGTATCATTACATCTAAAATTAATATATCTTTATATAAAGATTGCAATTTAAATTGTAATTATAAATTATTAGTAAATTAAGCTTCCTGCTATTATAAGGGCTTATTTTTGAGGTTAACACGGTATGAAATACGATGTTGTTGTAGTTGGAGCCGGGCCTGTGGGATCCACTGCAGCTCGCTATGCAGCTCTTAACGGGGCAAAGGTTCTCCTGCTTGAAGAACATGTTTCCATAGGGTCGCCTGTAAGCTGTACAGGACTTTTGAGCACCAGAGCTGTTGCAGAGTGCGATCTCAAGCCTTCGGATGAGTTTGTGTTCAATTCCGTACGCGGAGCCTTTGTATATGCTCCGGATGGGCAGTGCCTGCCAATTGATGGAAAGCAGACCAAAGCGTATGTGGTCTCGAGGAAAAACTTCGACCGGGCACTTGCAGTAAGGGCTGTGGAAGAAGGTGTGGAACTTTCTCTCAGGACAAGGGCTGTAGGACTAGAAAAGCCGAATCCGGAAACCAATAAGGAAGGACAGCAAAATCCCACGGTAAAACTCAGGGTACTGAAAAACGGCAAGCTTGAAACGATCTATGCATCCGCCGTAATAGGAGCAGACGGTGTAAAAAGCCGGATAGCCAGCTATGCAGGGCTTGGAAAGCCTGCCCGCGTACTTTCGGGTATTCAGATAGAAGCACCTTATGCCTCGGATGACAGCGATTTTGTTGAACTTTTCCCGGGCTCTTCTGCTCCTGGCTTTTTTGCCTGGACCGCACCTGTTAATGAAAAAATCTCAAGAATTGCACTTGCTCTTGAACCCGGACTTGCCTGGAAAAGCGGTCAGGAAGACTGTTCCCCTCTTTCTTATCTTGAGAAATTCCTCCACTCCAACCCTCATGTAAAAGCAAGATACTCAGGGGGTATGCTTGATTTTGTAGTAGGGGGAATCCCAATAGGTCCTCAGGAAAAAACGATTTCAGACGGAATTCTGCTGGTCGGCGATGCGGCAGGGCAGACAAAACCTACATCAGGAGGGGGAATCTATACCGGGGCTTTTGCAGCAAAAATCGCTGGAAAGGTTGCTGCACAGGCTGCCCTTGAAGGAGATACCTCGGCAAAGAGACTCTCTGAATACGATCAACTCTGGCGGAAGGGGCTTGGGAGAGAGCTTGAAATAGGCATGAAAATTCACGACTACGTCGGGAAGCTGGAAGACAGGCAGCTGAATGATCTTATAGGTTCACTAAACACCCCTTCAATTCTAAACACCATTACAGAGTATGGAGATATGGATCATCCTTCTATTCTTGTGAAAAAGCTCATGTTTTCAGGAAACTCCTTAAGACTTATGAAAGCTTTTGGAACATTCATAAGGACGCTCTTTTGATATTTTTGAGAGGATTCTACAATAGGGGGATCAAGTTTCCAGTAAGTATTTAGCTTTCAGAAACCCATTATTTTAAGGGGAGTAACTGTGGGTTTTCGTTCTAAGCTACTTGAAGATGTTAAGCAGCATTTGTGTACCTGTGCTGCAGGCCTCAAACTCACGCCTGATCTGGAAGCATTCCTAGAAATCCCTATGAGGGAACTCTATGTTTCTCTGCCTGTTAAAATGGATGATGGCTCTATAAAAGTTTTTAAAGGTTTCCGGGTGCAATACAACGAAGCTTTGGGCCCTACAAAAGGAGGTGTACGTTTCCATCCCGAAAGTACTATGGAAACAACTAGAGCTCTTGCAGCCCTCATGACCTGGAAATGTGCTCTTCATAAGCTGCCTTTGGGAGGGGCAAAGGGAGGAGTTATTTGCAACCCAAAAGAACTTTCAAACAGAGAAATTGAGTGTCTGAGCAGAGCTTATATTCGAGGAATTTACCAGATAATAGGCCCGGAAAGGGATATCCCTGCCCCTGATGTTTATACAAATCCACAGGTTATGGCCTGGATGATGGATGAGTACTCAAAACTCGCAGGTAAGAACGTGTTTGGTTCTATTACAGGCAAGCCAATAAGCCTTGGAGGCTCGGTAGGCAGGTACGATGCCACAGCAAGAGGAGGGTTATACACTATAAGGGAAGCCGCAAAAAGGCTCGGAATAAACCTAAAAGTCTCAAAGGTTGCAGTTCACGGTTTCGGAAACGTAGGATACCATGCTGCTTATCTGGCAAAAAAGCTGTTTGGCTGTAAGGTTGTAGCTGTCAGTGATAGCAAAGGCGCAATCTTCTCACCCAACGGACTTGATCCTGAAGACGTTTCAGTATATAAGCACTCAAATGGTTCGTTGCTGAACTATCCGGGAGCAGAAAACCTAACTAACGAAGAGTTACTGGAACTGGATGTCGAAATCCTGATCCCGGCTTCTCTTGAAAACGTAATAACTGAAAAAAACGCAGGAAATATTAAAGCCAGGATTCTTGCCGAGATGGCTAACGGCCCAACCACAATAGAAGGAGAGGCGATCCTAAATTCAAAGGGTGTCCATACCATCCCTGATATCCTATGTAATGGAGGCGGAGTTATTGTCTCGTATTTTGAAATGGTACAGAACAAGTCAAGCATACAATGGGAAGAAGAAGAGATTCAAAATCGTCTGGAGAAAAAGATGAAAGAAGCCTATTTTTCAGTGTATGATTTTGCATCAAAAAACAACGTCAACATGCGACAGGCGGCATATACCCTTGCTGTCGGCAGAGTAGTTGAAGCCATGCAGCTCCGGGGCTGGATACGAAAATAGAAAAAACCTGAGCAAAAAATGATTTTTTAATGTAACGAATATTAAACAACATTTTCAAGATTAAATGAGATTTATCGAAGCAGGGGATGACTCGAATGTACAAATGCAGCAACTGCGGATACCTTTACAATCCTGATCGCAGGGACTCACCACAATCCATTGCTCCAGATACACCTTTTCAAAGCCTCCCAAAATCGTGGAAATTCCCCAGATGTGGAATTCAAAAGAAAAGTTCGAAAAAATTTGAGCGCAACCGTTGCGCCGGTTGATCACGCCGATAGGATCTGGGAATAAGGTTCTCAAAAATCTAAGCGTCGTCAGGGTTTTCGATCAACCCTTTTTTCAAAAGGGTTGTGATCAAACCTTTTTAGAGACCATCAAATTAGAATTTTAATTTAAAAACTTATCTCCTTTTTCAATATCTGTGGACGCATTTATGTTCTTAGATTGGATTGCTAATAAGATAGCATAGAGCTGGTTGGAGAAAAGAATACATATAGGAGATCTTCATTCTTTCGTACCCTGGTTCCCTTATAATACTATGGATAGGAGAAAATAACAAATAGATTCTGGACATATTCCGTTATTAAAATGCAAGTTCTTCACTAGTGGCTTTATGCAAGCCGAAGAAAGAAACCAAGAGGATTTCTTGATCGATATACTGGATTCAATCGAAAAAGTCGAGAGTTTTATCGAAGGATTTGAATTTGAGGACTTTTCTATAGACGACAAAACCATATATGCCGTAATTCTGGCTCTTGAGATTATTGGGGAAGCAACAAAGAATTTGCCAGATTCTTTAAAAAAGAAGTATCCTGAGGTTCCATGGAGAGATATGTCCGGATTGCGCGATAAAATGGTCCATGAGGATTCTGGTATTGATCTTGAAGCCATCTGGAATATAGCAGAGGAAGACATTTCATCCTTAAAACCGTTGATTGTTAATATTTTATGCGAAAGTTGATTTTTCTTCGGCTTTTAACTTCAATTTTTGATATTATTCCAATAGTAATATGTTAAGTACTATACTCGCTCCGAAACAGTAACTATACGAAAGCCCTAAATCTGAAGATTGTGTCATAACGATGTCATAAATTTGAGATTTTTATTGAAAACTTCTACCTCAATATAAGAGATACTTTCCTTCAGTTTATTTTCTTACATTATTTGACTATTTTTAGCCAATCTGCAATTAAATCTTTAAGTTTATATATGATGAAGTATTTTAGGATACTGGGCATCTGGGAAGGTCATAAGAGACCTTAACTCTTTTTAATAACCCCCCATACCCCCCAACTCCCCAATACCGGATGCCCAATCCCCATTAAATGCTAAACACTTTTATTTTCAATATTTTTGCCCAGAAATGTCATTTGCTGTTTCATATGGGTAAAATGTCTTTTGTTTTCTTAGTCACCTACTCTGGGAGTGCTTGATGGAAATGGGTTGAGGTTCTAGAGCCTTATCAGACCCAGTGAATCAGCAGTAACGATAAAGAGTTTTTAAGCTCATGCTACTGGTTTTTCAGTTAAGCTGAGTATTGCACAAATCTTGTGTTTTCAAGAATCATAAAGTAGCTTTTAAGCGTGTGATTAAAAACTATTAATAAGCCATTATCTCGATTTTTTTCAAAATAAAAGATTTCTAAGACTTTTTTTCAGGGTATTATGTGCTATATTTCCTTATGTGTAACATTTAAAGTTTAAGAAAACTTATTTGCTTGAAAAACTTTCATTAATTTCCTTTGTACTTAAAAAAACTCTATATTAAGGTAAAAATTACTTAATCAATATCAGTAGAGATACTTAAAAGATATAATCATAAGATAATTGTTGATCAAATTTAAAGAACAAATACAATCCAATTTTCGGGGAAATGTTGGGAGATTGATATACCTGAGATCTCAACAACTCTCCTTGAAAGCCCAAGGCTAAGGCGGTTTATAAGCATTAAACACGCCATAAATAGATAAAAATAACTTTAAAAGTTTAAAAACTCTTATTTTACTAATTAAACCATTTAAAACTATTATTTTAAGAATTAAACCCTTTTAAGCTATTTTTTTGTATAAGTATATTTATATTTAATCTAGCGAATTTTAGAATTGTCAAGCCACGAGTATTCGGCAAGACAACTAAAATAGGTAAATTAAGCAGGGTAATTTAAGGTACAAAACAAGGTCGAATTAAAGAAAATCAATAAAATAAATACAAATGATGTTTAAAATACAAACAATATTTAAATAAATTTTTGGAGTGAGGCATGTGTTGAAAATGAAAAAGATACTTGGTATTTTCCTGGCAGTCTGTTTTGTACTGTCAGTGACAGTTGCATCAGTAGGTGCAGCACCTTGGGATAATTACAGGCATAAGTGGGATGACAACAGGAACAAATTTGACAACCACGAGAAGAATAAGTGGGATAACGATAAAAGAAAGTGGGATAACGATAAAAGAAGATGGGATAAAGATAAAAGAAAATGGGACGACGATAAAAGAAAGTGGAATTATAAGAAACATGACTACCAGTATACCACATGGTACAAAATGTACATTAGTTGGTCCAGCAGCTACAACAATTTCTATGGCTCTTACAACCAATTCTACAGCTATTACTACGAATTCTATAGCAGTTATAAAAGCCACCATGAAAAAACTAGATGGTGAGAGTTGTCTGTAATTAGGACGATAATTACTTCGCCATACACCCCTTTCGATTGAAAAAGCAACGATCTGAATTAAAAAATAAGCTGAAATAAAAAAGGAACTTTGGTTAAAAACAGCAAGATAAGGAGATGTAAGATCAAGAGTAGTGAGATTTTACTACTCAAAAAATGGGAAGAGTCACGAGTTCTCTACCTTTGATGAATAACGTGAACTCCTCCTTAATCTTCTGTTTTCCATTAACGTTATATTACATTATATTACATTTTTGTTGAGTCGTATAAATTTAGCGTCCCTTGCGACCCTCATCTGTTAAAGTCACAATATTCTCACGTCCATGCTTGAACTTGCTAACCAGTCCTCTTTTTTCCAATTCAGAAAGCAAAAGGCTGACTTTTACTTCGGAATACTCCAGCCTGCTGCGCAGATCTTTCTGGGTAATTCTGCCCCTGTGACCTCTAATTACTTCCAGGACTTCCTGCAGGTCTGTTGAAAGAGGGAGCTTATTTGAAGTGACAGTTTCAATTTCAGAATTCTCTGCAGGTTCTATTATTTGTTCTGTTACAGAGATAGTTTCTTCGATGTTTCCAAATTCCGATTTCATCCCAGAACCTGGGCTTTTACCTAGAACCTTTGCTAGAAGTCCAAACGTATCAAAGTTCCCTGCCTGAAACCTGGTTTTTTTCATTTCTTTATGCTTTCTGGAAAGTTTATAGCCTCCTCCAATTAGGAAAAAAAGCATAAGGACTATCCCCAAGTAACTTATAGTAGAAGAATCAGTCTTGGTTTCTTTGGCAGGATTTACATTATTGATATTATTTGATTTGCCTCCGATTGCTTCAACTGCCCAATTTTCGGATACTGGATAAAGCAGGAGATCAAAGACGTAGCTTCCTTCATCTTCAATCTTTAAAGTTGTTTGTTTTGAATATACTAAGGTGTTATTCCGGTAGTAGCTGGCTGTAATAATATAGTCTCCAGGTCCCAGTTCAAAGGAATATATGCCATTTTTTGCTACTATTGATTGAGGTGGATTGGAATTGATATCAATAACAGTATCATTTAGGGGTTCAAGAGTATCCCACGCATAAGTTGCCCCATGTATCGTTGCAGTGATGTTGCTGTCAGCTAAGAAAGGTACCCCTAAAGTGAATAAAACAGGTATTCCTAAAGCGAAAGCAGCAGTGCAAAGGATGTAGAATCTCAGATTCATCTCTACCAGTAAACCCAGTAAGTTGAAATTGTAGAATCAGCTATTAAAAATCTTGAGCATTAAATCCTCAAATCTTTTCGAGTATAGATCAAATCCGTTTTTCGGATTTTCTCAATGACTCGCCCCCATAACCCAGTATGAACTTGCTATAATGAGCAAGTTTCAAAATTGCTCTAGATGAAATTAAGTAGATACGATTTTGAAGCAAGCTCACTGAGCACTTTCTTTATGATTATATACTTTTATGTCACTGACCACAATTAATTGTGTAGAAATTGTAAATAAATATTTCTTTTTGTATTATTTTGTATTTAAATAATAAGTTAAAATAAATATATAGGGTAATTTTCAAGGCCTTTTATCCGTTATTTCAAGCAATTATATCTATTTCCGTTATAACCGTCGATGTATCCTTTTTTGTGTCCCCTATTGTAGCTGTCTTTGTAATATTTGGCCCACTGGGAATTGTTGGGAGGAGTAGGAATTTTAGAGAGGGCTTCTTTGCTGCCGTATTGATTGCAGTCTATTTGGCCCTGTCTTTTCCCATCCTCGTAACCTTTTCTATAACCGTCGTTGTAGCCATCTTTGTTCTTGCTATTATCAGCTGCAGTTGCCGATACAGTTATCACTGACAATATGAAACAAAGTATCAGCAAAATAGCGAAAGTTTTTTTAAATACATTAGATTTTTCAGTTGTCATAAATTTCATCCCCTAATTTTTTTAATCAAATGATGGATCCAGCTCTTAACTCACTAACCTAAGTTCAACCCCTTAAATTCACCAACCTGAACTCACCCCTTAGATTAACTAATCTGAACTTAACCTAGATACAATAACCTGAATTCAATCTTGAAAGCTTACTTGATGTTTTTATACTGCAATTTCCATTGAACTTTCTTCTCAGGAATAATTGCTTAACTGTTTTACAGGCTATCCGTGAATTAGTATTTAATATTGACCGGATTAAATATAAAAGTACCTATAATAAAGAGAATAAAACAATTAAATTGACAAAATAATTATTTTTAAGTCTCTAAATCGAAATTAAACAATAAATATCCTGTTATATATGACTCAGTACCAAAATTTAATGATAAATATAAAATTCAAAATTAATAGATTTTGTAATTGGTCACAATTCTTGTGATACAACTTAGGAATTTAAGTCTTTAGATATAGAATATTGATTTTGATGAAAACTGGATAAAAAAGAAGTGAGGAGTTGGAACTACAGGAGATACATGAAGTTTCACCCGGCTTTCAGCGAGAGCTAATCATAATTGCTCTTGTAGTATCTCTTGGTGGGCCCGTAATTGACCTAGGCGATTTCGTGACCGCCGCGGTGACATTGCTCATTGGCATTTCCGCAATAGATAGTATAACATCCCAGAGCAATATCTCAAACGAGAGAACACCGATGCATGGCACGTTTGATTCCATAGCTATCAACTTGACGGCGGACTTAGGATGCTTGCCATCATTGGTATTCTGGTGCTTTGTTCCGCGATTGTATTGAGAATTTTCAACTATATTTAATGAGAGTGATAGCTGTGATAATACTCTACGAAATATGGTGGACATTCATCGCACTTATGATAATCAATATGAAATATTCATGGCTTATCAGAGACTACAATAATTATAGCAATGCCATCGCAGACATATTAGCCACCGTACCGTGATTAGGGATGTTATTACAGCTGTGAAAATCCTCGACATCATAACTTCAAGAAGGAACAAGAGATACACACCCAAACTCCCACGGGTTTTAAGGATTTATACGATAAACTGCGGGGTCACAGGAGGCTTATAAATGGCTACAGGAATGTACCAATAGGCAGAATGTCTTGAATATTTTAAAATTTTGAATCATGCGCGAAGTGCTTTTTGTAAACCATCCACTAATCTGTCGAGAGATTGCCGATTTACTTGATATGTCTACCGGTACAATTTCAGAGACAATGAGCCATTACAATAAGCAGAAACCTCGAAAATATTTTGTCCGGCTCAAACCGAAAAGTGGTAAAGCATATCGGTACAAGCTCGCAAAAATCGGGCGTAATTATCTCGCGAGAAAACAGTCACTCAGACTTTTTATTAAGCTACTGGATATGACCAGATGTATAAATGAGGTTCAGATGGGAGCTAAGTAAGTCTAATCCAATATTAGCTCCTAAAATAAATTTCCTTCTCGTTTCAACTCGAAAAATTTTAACTTCATAAATAAATTGAAGTGTATGAGTTTTGGGTTTAAAAAAGTTATTTGAGGTATCCTTTTCTTTCAAGCCATTCGACCTGGGGTCTTGTGTACTTCCAGATCACATCAGCTTTAGAATCCTGAATTTCCCAGGGAGCAACGATTACCACGTCTCCCTCATGTATCCACATTTTCTTATTTTTAGATCCGGGAATCCGGCCCATTCGGACTATACCGTCCATACATTGCAATGTGACTCTTTTTGAACCTAAAAGACTTCCTACTGTTGCCAAGACTTCGTGATTTTCTTTACGTGGCGTACGTACTCTTGTTACCTCTTGAGTCGCAGGCCCGGAACTTCCAGTTCCTGCTTTCCTCTTTCTTATATTGCTTCTATAGTTTGCCAGGTTAATTCCTCTTTGTATTATTAATTTGTTTTTATACAATTATAATTTGCTTGTATTTTAGTTAGATATTCTAAATATTCTATGCCTATGGATGGTTCAAATACTTTGACGTTAAGGTTCATAAATGGATAGGAATTAAAGAACCTCCAAGAAATCTAGAGTCTCTGAAAAATCCTGAACTTCAGGAAATTTTCATGTTTCAAATATCCTTTAAAGACTCTTCAGCTCCCCTTTGACCCATATACTAAGAGTTTACTTTAAAATCATTAGAGTATTTTCTAAAATAATAAGCTACAGAAATAGCCACAACGGTTTTAGAGGCAACTCTAAAAAGCATGCCAGAACTATCGACGAAAATTCAAGGCTTTGATGCCTGTTACCTACCATAAAGTAAAACACACAGAATAAAAAGTGGAGCAGGTGTTGATATTTTTTAGAATCAACACTTTACTTTAATTTTTACTTTATGAAGCCTTAACTTAGAACTTCCTGTGGTTAGGCAGGCAATCTCTGCAATAAACCGGCCGTCCTTCTGTCGGTTTGAATGGAACTTCAGTCTCAACACCGCAGTCAGAACAGGTAACCTTGTGCATTTCCCTGGGGCCGCTGTTGCCGCCTCTGAAACCTCCACGGCCGCTATTTCGGTTGCCTCCATGGTAGGAATTTCCTCTGTCATTAAAACCCATTTTGTTTCACCTCCGCTTATAGCGGATACATATATTCGATAAAAATATGATCGGATATAACTTATTATTTAAAAACAAAATGGAGTTTTTTAATAACAGATTATATGTCTCATCATTTTTACTAGAAATAGAAGCATTTCCATGCTATATAAGGTTAATCCAATAGCAATAAAAGAAATAGAGAAGCGGTATCCTCCAAGAGAAAAATTCTGTCATGATATATTATACATAAGAATAAAAGGAATTTGGAAACTTTTGTTACAGATAGAACATTTTGTTACAGATAGAACATTTTGTTACAGATAGAACATTGAAATGTAAATCTATTATATAAAGAAACCAATATATAATGATGAAATATTTGTATTATTAAAAAAATTTGCGAACATTATGTGAAGCCATAAGAAAAATGTCATTAAGTGAACTAAACAAAGATTTAATTTTTGATTGTAGGACTTATACAGTTGCCTGCAAAGAAGGCAAATTTCGAGTTATTTACTTTCAATCTAATTATATTGGGTTTCTTATAAATTGGCTTGCAGTATTTCCTGTAATATTCAATTTTGTTTCAAACCGTGTAATTCCTGTTTTAATTCTTTGAATTTCAAATCTGAGAAACTGTCATAGTACCATTAAAATTCGAGTCAAAATTACTGGACTTAGCAGCTTCAGTACAGCTAAAGACTTGTGAAGAGGCAATAAGAAAGTTGATGTAATCAAGGTCGGTACATTTTGAACGAGTTATTTCAGTCAATTAAAATAATTATTGATGATATTTATTTTACCGTATTGAAGAAAGTATTTTAATTAACTTTCAGAAAACCCCTTCAACCATGTAAGTCCTAATTAATTCAATTTTAACAAACAACTTAATCAAAGCTTATAAAACTTAGTCAAAGCTTAATAAACAAACCTGAACAAGTTAATTTGACTTAAAAAAGCCAGATACTATATTTGGAGTTTTTTCATGAAAGCTTCGGATCTTTTTGTTGCCCAGTTAGAAGAAGAAGGCGTTGAATATATTTTTGGATTGCCAGGTGAAGAAAACCTTGATTTACTTGAGTCTTTGAGAACTTCCAGAATTAAATTGATCATAACAAGACATGAGCAAGCTGCGGCATTTATGGCTGCAACGTATGGGAGGTTGACAGGGAAGCCAGGAGTCTGTTTTTCAACACTTGGACCTGGAGCTACTAATCTTGTTACAGGCGTTGCCCAGGCACAACTCATAGGAGCTCCTCTGATTTCAATATCAGGACAGAAAGCTCTTGTTGATAACTGGCAAGCCCGTTTCCAGCTTGTAAATGTTGTCAGGATGATGGAGCCACTCTGTAAAAACGCTGTATCCATTACCGATCCAGGAATGATCCCTACCGTGATCCGTAACGCCTTCAAACATGCGGAAGCTGAAAAACCGGGAGCTGTACATATTGAGCTTCCGGAAGACGTATCTGAAGAAGAGACTGATGCTGTGGTGCAGAAGCGAAGCGAAGTTAAAATTCCTTATTCTGATCTTGAGGCTGTGAAAAAAGCCGCAACTATGATTTGTGAGGCTAAAAATCCCCTGATCATAGTTTCCTCAGGAGCAAACCGGAAAGCTGTAAACGATGCACTTGAAGATTTTGTAGGGCGTACAGGAATTTATCTGGTGCATACTCAGATGGGGAAAGGAGTCATTCCAGATGACTGCATTTACAGCCTTTTTGCCACAGGGATTCACGCAAGGGACTATGTTAACTGCGGAATTGACGGAGCCGACCTTATTATCACTATTGGATACGATATAGTAGAATATCCCCCCTACCTGTGGAACAGGACATTGGAAAAACAGATTATAAATATTGATTTCGTGGAATCTGTACCTGATAGATACTTTAATCCCACAGTAGAAGTAATTGGAGATGTCGCTTCTTCAATCAAGGAGCTTGCTGTACATATACCAGAAAAGCGGGAATTTCCGATCTTTGAAAACACCAGGCGCTTCGTTGAGGAAAAAATAAATGCTGTTACCAGAAAAAGTTATCCACCTCTACCACAGGCCGTAGTCCAGAGTGTCAGGAAGGTTCTCGGGAGGGAAGATATAATCACTCTAGATAATGGGATTTATAAGCTCTGGTTTGCTCGCCTTTACAAGACCTATGCTCCTAATACTGTTCTCCTTGACAATGCACTTGCCACCATGGGTTCAGGGCTTCCCTCAGGGATTACCGCAAAACTTCTTCATCCTGAACGTCGGGTGCTTGCAATCTGTGGAGATGGAGGATTTATGATGAATTGCCAGGAACTTGAGACCGCAATCCGTTATGGAATTCCTGTTGTCGTTCTTATTCTCAAGGACAACGGTTTCGGCTTTATTAAATGGAAGCAGAAAAAGATGAACTTTGAAGATTTCGGGCTGGACTACGGAAATCCTGATTTTTCGCTCTTTGCTAAGAGTTTCGGAGCTGCTGGTTTTAAGATAATGGAAGGTGATGACCTTGCAGAAGTTTTAGAGAGAGCCTTTGCCCTGAATAAGGTAGCAGTTATTGAGTGTCCTATCGATTATTCCGTGAATTATGAAACTTTTTCAATAGAACTGGGAAAGCTTACATGTATATTCTGATCGTCACATGTAAAGTCACATGTAAAGATAGATTCCTCCAGACACTAAAGTAATGAGAATTCTCCTTCGTCTCTCCTGAAAATGAAACCTAATGAAATAGTTTTTGGAGAGGGGAAATATTTAACTAAAAAAGCCAGCAACATACAATAAAGCAGGAAATTATACTGTGAGCTTAACAGTCAAGACTACGGACTTGAAGTACAAATTGAGCATAGGAATTGTGAATGATATAGTGTTTTGGACAGTTGAAAGTTTAATTTTCTTCGTTTCTCATTTCAATCTCATAAGTCCATCTTTTATTTCATTTTAGTTTTGGTGCTTCCTTGTTAATTAGTTGACATTTTGATCTGCCTTTAGTTTAATAATTCTGGGTAGTGGATCTGAATCATTGAAAAAGTATATATAAAATTCTTTTTACATTTTTATCGAATAAGATTAATGTACTTGCTTTTTCAGAATTGATCAACAACTTACATACACGACCCAATTATGTAAATCTATATATAACAACTAAAATAAGAGCACCTATTTTTTGAGTTCAAATTTATTACGTGAGTATTTTGGTCCTGCTTTTTCTTACACCCAAAAAATATATATTCGCAAGCTTTTAATTCTCGACCATGCCTGCACAGGAAAATTCTCTAAAGCTGTATTCGGAAGTTATAACTGGCAGCATAATTTACGGCACTATAGGGATTTTTCTGGATAGAATTCAGGATATGTCAGCTGGATCTATCCTCTTCTCTAGGCTCTTTTTTGGATTTTGCATGATGTTTATTTATTTGCTGCTAAATCAAGCACTTGGACAGGTCAGACTCAAAAAGAAAAGAAAATACCTTCTGCTCCTGGGTCTTTTGAATACGATAACAGGCATGTGTTATTTTTTATCTATCCAATATAGTGGAGTCTCGGTCGCTGTCCTCCTGCTTTATACAGCTCCGGTATATGTTAGTCTGCTCGCTCCTCCTATTCTCGGGGAGCGCAGAAGAAGTAACAGCCTTTTTCCTCTCTTACTTGCAATTTCAGGAGTTTTACTGATTGCTAACCCGGAAAAAATTCTGGTAGATACAGGCCCTAATTTCCAAAAAAGCCTTATTTTTGGCCTGCTGTCAGGAATGTCGTTCGGTGCAACTATAATAACGATTCGATACCTCAGGGATGATTATTCAGGAATAGCTCAGACTTTCTGGCTGACCGGAATAAGCCTCTTCTTTCTGATGCCGTTTGCACTCTCCACACCAGCTGCCGTTTTTATTAAAAATTTTGACATCCTGTTTCTTTTCGGTTTAACTATTACGTTTGCTGCCGTAATCTATCTTAGAGGGATCGCAGGTATCAGGGCGCAGACAGGAAGTATTCTTGCCCTTGTCGAACCTGTTTCAGGAATTTTCTTTGATATCACTGTTCTAAAAAGCCCGTTCAACATCTCAACTTTCCTAGGTTGTAGTTTCATTCTCACAGCAGCTTATATTATAAGTAAAAGGGATGGGGTGAAGGCCTAAAAGAAAAGAACAGAATGTAAAAATATTCTCTACAAAAAAGAATTTTCTCCCTAATAAAAAGAAAACTGCCTCAAAATAGAGGGTTTATCAAGTTTTTGTGCTTTGCCCAAAAGCTATTTACTTGATAGGTCCTCTATTTTTGTTACAATAGTTTTGAAAACGCAGGAAAAGCATGACTGAAGAAAGCCCAATTATCGAATTTAAAAACCTTACAAAAATATATAAAAACGGAGTTGAATTTCGCGTGCTCACCAACGCAAACTTGAAAATTAAGAAGGGGAAATCCATTGCAATTGTTGGGCCATTGGGTTCAGGTAAAGCACTCTTACGCCCTTTATAGGTTCACTGGACCTAAATTCGGACCTCTCCTGATAGACTTCAGGGATGTTAACAATAACGTCAGACAAGCAACATTTCGAAATGTGGAACAGAATGCTTTGTCTTGTATTTCAGTATCATCACCTGCTTCCGGATTTTACGGCTATGGGGAATGTAATTATGCCGCTCTTGATTGTGGGAAAAACAGAAGAAGCAAAGGAAATTGCCGAAAAACTCCTGATAGAAGTAGAATTTGAAAACCGGATGGATCACAAACCCAGTGAACTCTCGTAGGGTAGAACCAGAAGGTTGTAATAGCAAGAGCATTAAGCTATTCTCCTTCAACGCGCTCGGGGGAGCCTACAGGCAACTCGATACAAAAACAGGTGACTGGATCTATGAACTGCTCAGGTAGCTGAACAGGGAGAGTATAATTAGACTTTCATTGTGGTTACTCATAATGAGAGCCCACGTCAAAAGCTGATAGAATCATCAGACTTGCGGATAGTAAAATTACGGATCAGTGAGGATAAAAGATGGAATATGCAAAAGGAAGAGTAGGCAGAGTATTTACTGTCAGAATCGATCATGGCGATGACCTAATTCTGGAATTGATCAAACTTGCTGAACTGGAGCATATCGAATCTGCTGTATTTATGCTGCTTGGTGCATTAAAAAAAGCAAAACTCGTTACAGGCCCTAAAGAAAATATAACCCCTCCAGAACTTGTATGGTCCAGCTTTAATGATGCTCATGAGATTCTGGGAATAGGAGATATTTTTTTAAAGGACGGAAAGCCGAAGATCCACCTGCATGCAGGCACAGGCAGGGGAGACAATGTAAAAGTGGGATGTTTAAGAGGTGAGAGTGAAGTTTTTATGGTAGTTGAGGCTTTCGTCCTTGAGCTGGATGGCATTTTTGCCAGAAGAATTGAAGATAAAGAGCAGGGCTTTGCTCCTGTAAGTTTTGAGCAACTTCGGACTTGAAATGATATTCAGGTAAAACAAGCTCTATAGTCAGTGCTCGAAAATTTAGGTATAACAGGGTGAACTAAAAATTCAGTCCTGCAGTTTTGCTCAAGCTTAATTTTGTAATATTGTCTCCAGTTCTCGAAGCCTTTTTAGTGCAATCAGTTTTTCCCTGTTATCTTTTAAAAATTCGTCTTCAAGGATCTTTACAATTTGTGGAAAGGGTATTATTAACTGATAATACTTTACAGGTCTGCCTTTTCCTTTGTTCTTTTTTTCAGACCTTTCATCTACCCAGCCTCTGTCTCTAAGGGGACGCATGGCTACACTCACTTCTGGTTGCCTAAGTCCTGATACAAGTTCAATATGAAGAGATCTAAGCTCACTGCAGTCTTTCAGACATACGATCGCGGTGGCCTCCGTCCTTGGGAGTCCTAGGCTTTGGAGCATATCAATGATTGAATACTCTTTTTCTGTTAAATTAACTGGAGAATCGCCGGTCATCGGAAGTGAATAATACTTTCAGGTTTATATAATTTATGTAGATAAAATTGTTTTTTTAAATAAATTGAGTATTGTTATGGAGTGAAATAACTATCGAGCCCTAATAAATTCTTTTTTTGGTAAGTTTTTATATAAAAACTCATATTAGCAAATCTCCGGAAAAAAACAGGTTTTGTAATCCAAACCAAAACATTTAAAGCTAGTACTTGCAGGAAATGAGTATTTCTGAAATTAGAAAAGCCTATATAAGGGTTACAAAATAAGAAAACTTCCTATAAGCACTTGAAATATGGTATTCCTGAATTCAGAAGGGTACAGATACTGGGTATCTGAAGCAAAAATATTTTTGGATTTGGGAGTTCAATATAGAGTTCAATAATATGCTCTTTATGTGTTAATTAGGATTTCTTATGAGAAAATAGCGTAAAACTTAATTAAAATTATTTTCTTTAACCGGATAAAGAATTAAATACAATTCGGACATCTAACGGTTAATTTAAACTTAAGCTTCAAATTAAGCTCAAACTTCAAATAACAGAATATATCTATAGATAGATCAAATTAAAAAGGGTGAAATTATGTCGTATATCGGTCTACAGCAGGATTCTGGAGAATATAAAATCCAAAAGATACATGCTCGGGAGATCCTGGATTCAAGGGGAAATCCCACTATTGAAGTTGATGTGTTTACACCGAAGGGATTTGGCAGAGCCAGTGTTCCTTCAGGGGCTTCCACTGGTACCAATGAAGCCCTTGAACTGCGGGATGCAGACCCTAACAGATATGGAGGAAAAGGAGTTCTTACTGCAGTAAAGAATGTGAACACCATCATCCAGAAAGAATTGCTAGGGCTTGATGTGCGAAACCAGCGGGAAATCGATGAGCTGATGATCGAGCTTGACGAGACCGATAACAAATCAAATCTTGGGGCAAATGCAATTCTTGGGGTATCAATGGGTGTCGCAAAAGCAGCTGCAGATTCCCTTAACATCCCCCTATATCGGTATTTTGGAGGCTCAAACGCCTTTACTCTGCCAGTGCCCACAATGAATGTCCTTAATGGGGGCAAGCATGCAGGCAACGAGCTTGCAATCCAAGAATTCATGATTCAGCCCAAAGGAGCAGAAACCTTTTACGAAGCTCTCCAGATTGGAGCAGAAATCTATCATACTCTTGGAAAAATCCTGGAAAAGAAATATGGCAGATCTTCTACTAATGTGGGCTATGAAGGAGGATATGCCCCTAAGATGAGTGAATCAACAGAAGCTCTTGATGCCCTTGTCCAGGCTATTGAGGAAGCAGGCTACACCGATACCGAGGTTACAATTGGGCTTGATGCTGCAGCATCCGAGTTTTACGAAGATGAAACTTACACAATCGACGGAAAGAAGCTCACCGCTTCTGAACTGATGGATTATTACGTCGAACTTGTGAATTCCTATCCCATCCTTTCCATTGAAGATCCCTTCTATGAGGAAGCCTTTGAAGACTTCGAAGCTCTTACCAATGAGCTCTGGGATACGATTATTGTCGGTGACGACCTCTTTGTCACAAACATTGAGAGGCTTTCAAAAGGTGTTGACATGGGAGCGGCAAATGCACTCCTCTTAAAGATCAACCAGATAGGAACACTTTCCGAAGCTTTTGACGCCGCAAATATGGCTTCCAGGAACGGCTATACTGTAATAGTAAGCCACCGCTCTGCCGAAACCGAAGACACCACAATCTCGGATATCTCTGTAGCCGTCGGAGCAGAGATGATCAAGACCGGAGCCCCGGCCCGTGGAGAAAGAACGGCAAAGTACAACCAGCTTCTAAGAATCGAGGAAGACCTTGGCGAGGTTGCACACTACGTGCAGCTCTAACCTTTTAATTTTCTTTTTTGTCTTTTCTGAGTTTTCTTTTCTGGTTATCTTAGTGTTGTGACTATATATTCTCTTAACTTTTCTGGCAGTCGCTCTTGCTTTAGACGTTATTTCCGAGCTTCATTCGGGGGTACAGTTGCTGGAAATGAATAAAAACTGAACTAAGTATTGAAATTCAATTTTTTTAGTATCGGCTTTTAACAATTTTCGTTTTTACTTCCATTTTTATATTAACTTTCAACAAGAAGATATTTAAGAACTTTTTAGCATCTGTTCCAATACTCTGTTCTAATTAGTAAATATTTAAAATCAGTTAGTTTATTTACCAAGATATGTTTATAAGTTGTTTATCACGTTTGGTTTACGAATTACTTGCGACAAACAGATTTATTAATTGATTATCGTAATGGGTGTAAGAGGCGCTTTTATGATTGAAATGAAGTTACATGGTACATACAACATCTATTATGCTGTTCTCGGCATGCGGAACCCTATGAACTCTTGGCATCTTATGGACAGTAGTAAGCCTGATGAGGCAGGGAACTGCAAGCTAGGAGAAAAGGACCTGAACCTGGCCCAGCGCCTGACCCTTGCAGGGAACGAGCACGGCAAATTTTTAAGGTTCATTACGGTCTGTTTTGACCTCACAGCTCCTCTCTACTGGTGGAAAGAATTTGATACTTATAAATTCGTAGAAAAGAACTCCACTTCAACTATGCATAAGCTGACAAGCAAAGAGCTTACTCCTAACGATTTTTCATTTGATACCCTGACAGATTACAGAAATGACCAGATCCAGCACCTGAATGACCTTATCAAAGCCTACAAATCCCGTGGGGGAGACAGTGAAGAAGACAACGAATACCGGAAAGCAATTTTCAGGGAACTTGTCCAGGACCTGCCAAGCGCATTCATGCAAAAAAGAACTGTTATAACCAATTATGCCGAGATCCGCAATATTTATTTCCAGCGCCGTTACCACAAGCTTGATGAGTGGAGGGAGTTCTGTGACTGGATGAAAGAGGTACTGCCATATGCAGATGAACTCATCTGCCTGGAAAAGAAGGAGTAAAAGGAGTTTAACCAGAAATAATCTTTTTCAGCAGCCCTGCTGGAAATATATTGATCTTAGAACCCCAGGCTCTCACCGGTCGTGTCTGCACGACCGGCTTTTCCTTAAATTAAATTGAAAAAATTGAAAATTTGCCCTTTCCAGCTTTATGTTTTAAGCTCTTGCCATTTAAGTATTTAATATACTTAATTTCCGTGTTTTCAATGAGTCTTTTTATAGAGCCATGAATTTTCGATTGTTTAATCTCTTTTTACGTTAACTTTAATCAAAATCAATTTGGATGTTCGTGAGTTTTATTGTGAGGTCTGAATATTTAAAGCTGGACTTCAGTTTTAAGTCATATTTTTAGGTCTTTAATATTATTTTTATTATTATATACGCTTTAAATTTATTAATTATGAAGTCCAAATAGTGATCGGTGATTTTTTTGGAGTACTCTTCTCTCGATTTTCAAATTACCCGATCCCCCGAAGCCCCTTCCTATATGTATCGTGCCTCAATTTTGGAAGATGGGAATGTTATAGCAAGCAACGATTTCGAACTCAGGCAAGACCTGAAACTCTTTCAAATGCTTAAAAGTATAGAAAAAGCAGTTACTGAAAGCCCTGAAGAGCTAAAGAAACATAAAGAAAATGCAGAGGCACTGGAAGAGAAGGATAGAGAAGAGTCACATATCGAATTTGGTAAAATGCTCTACAACAGGGTATTTTCCGGTCAACTTGGCGAGTATTTCAATAAATCCGCAAAGGAAGCTCAGGAAAACGGCGGTGGACTCAGGCTTTCACTCAGGTTTGGTGAAGACGTTCCGGAAATTTCAGCGCTGCCCTGGGAATACCTGCACGACGACGAAGATTTTCTGATTCGAAGAAGAAACATCCTTATTTCAAGGCTGTCGGCAGGCGTGAAGAAGAAAAAGCTTGAACCTCTTGATTCTGTACTCAGAATGTTGGTAATAATTTCCGGTCCGGATGATCCCAGAATTCCTCCTTTGAACACGGAAAAAGAACAGGAAATTATTCTTGAAGCCGTAGACAAACTTCAAAGAGATCAGAAAATAAAAGTGGACTTTACTGAAGATGCAACTTTCGAGAATGTCGAAGGCTATCTTAACGAACAAGATTACCATATTATCCATTTCACAGGTCACGGAATCAGCATAGATGGTAAAGGTCATCTTGTGTTTGAAAACGAAGACCAGAAAGCAAGACTCATTGACAACAAAACCCTTTCCGACCTTTTTTCCGAACGAGGTATCCGGCTTGTGGTGCTCAGTTCCTGTGAATCAGCCAAAGGCTCAAATAAAGAAGCTTTTGGAGACTTGGCCAGCATGCTTTCCAAAAGAGGAATCCCTGCCGTTGTGGCAATGCAATATTCTGTACTTGATGACGTCGCCACAAAATTTGCGTACAATTTTTACAGAGCAATTGCAAGTGGAAAACCTGTTGACCTTGCTTTAAAAGAAGCCAGACTCGTGATGAAGAACTTGGAAAACGGTAATGGATTTGACTTTGCAACTCCGGTACTTTATCTTTCGGACTTCAACTGCGTTAATGTAGGAAACTTAAAACCGGAAACTTCTGAATTCGTTTTTAAACCTATGATGTTGCCGGATTTACAGGTCATGGAAAAAGGTTTTGTTGCTAGGAGAAAAGAACTGAGACTGCTTGAAAAAGGCTTCAAATCCGATGTAAAACGAGCTGCAATTATCCACGGTTTTGGCGGGATTGGAAAAACCGTACTCGCGACTCGATTCGCGTTGAAAATGGGCTATTACTTCGAAGGTACTCTGGGGATAAAATTTACTCCCACAACAAGGCCGGAAGATATCCTGAACAAATTCAACAGTTTTTTGCTGATGAAAGGAAGGCCAGAACTGAACCAGATTCTGAACCAGCAGGTTCCCCTTGAAGTTAAAACTTCTTTGCTGGTAAACATACTAAACCAGATCAGATTCCTGGTCATTTTCGATAACTTTGAAGATTGCCTGAACGAAGAAAGAAACGACATAGAAAATCCCGAACTTAAAACATTCATTCAGCATCTCCTTAACAATACAACCAGAAACACAAAATTCCTCATCACAACTCGTTATGATTTTGATCCACTTGATGGCAGGCTTGCTTCCGGAATCGAACACATTTCCCTTCCCGAGCTCCATTTCCCACAGACAAACTGGCTCATGAACAATTTTACTGAACTGGCAGACCTGGGAATTCAGAAGAAAAAGGAAATATATGATGTTATTGGCGGTCACCCCTGGACAATAGGCCAGTTTGCAAAACATGCCGCTGTTCAGGGAGTAGATGATTTACTGCTGGACCTGTCGCCTCTGAAAAAAGATCTTATTGAGTTTACCTTGCTGGATAAGTCTTTCTCCAAACTGAATCAAGAAGCAAAAAAACTGCTCCTCTGCGCCTCAATCTACGAAGAAGCAGTTCCTTTTGAAGCATTGTCATGGATTATCGGCGATGAGAAAGATGAAAGTCCTGCTGTCGGAGAACCTCTGCAAAAACTCCTCCAGTGGGGTCTCATCTTAAAAGAGATGGAGTACGATAAGAGTGTTTACTCGGAACACACAATTGTAAAAGATTTTGCACGGAAAAAACTGAAAGAAGACGGACTGGATAAAAAGGAGCTTCTTATCAGGGCTGCCGGATACTATGAAAATCTGGTTTCCCAGACTAGAAGCCTTTGGGATCATCTAAAAGCACGCGACTATTACTTCCAGGCAGAAGATTGGAAAAGTGCAAACGAAGTTGTAGAAAGTACGGTAAATCATCTGATCCGCTGGGGACATATTAAATTTGCAATGGATCTATTAACAGATTCGATCAACATGACATCAGGAGAAACAAAAACAAACGCTGAGTACAACCTTGCGATAATTTACTACCTCCTTGGTGATCTGAACACATCATTGAAAATATATAATGATGTTTTATATAAATATGAGGAAATGGGGGACAAAAACGGAATCGCACAAACACTGTACCAGCTTGGAATGATTCATCAGGATCGAGGCAACTACGAAGAAGCGGTGAAACTATACAATCGTTCACTGAAAATTGCAGAAGAACTGAGAGATACAAGCGGAATTGCATATACACTTCACCAGCTTGGAACGATTCATTATTTTCAGGGTAACTACGAAAAAGCGTCGAACTTATACAATCAGTCTCTGAAAATGAAAAAAGAAATGGGAGATAAAAGCGGAATTGCACAAACACCTCACCAGCTTGGAATGATTCATCAGGATCGTGGTAACTACAAAAAGGCAGTGAAAATGTATAATCAATCCCTTAAAATTAAAGAAGAATTGGGGGACAAAAGTGGAATTTCATCAACATTGCACCAGCTTGGAGTAATTAATGAAAAAGGGGGAGAATGTAGTAGTGCTCTCAGAAATTATTTAACTTCTTATTCAATCTTCGATCAACGAAATTCACCGAACAAAGAGATTGTCGCAAGATCTCTTTCAAGGTTGCGAGATAAGATGGGAGAAAAAGAATTTGATGCTGAATTTGAAAGGCTGGTGAATGAATGACTTCTGAACTCATCAAATGTCCTCACTGCGGGTACAAATATTACACCGATGTAGAAAAAATTGTTGAAGACGGGAAGACTGTTGCAGTACGCTTTGGTTTTTCTGATGTTAAAAAAGTATTCAGCCGAAAGACTCCAAAAAGCATGTTTATAGATCTTACCTGTCCCAATTCTAATTGTAAAAAAGCATTCGAGTGGGAAGTAAAGGTATGACTGAAGGAGAAACTGAAAGCGAGACTGATGAGGAAGAAATTCCTTTTGTTCCCGTTGAGCCCAATCCTTTCTGGAAGAAAAATGCTGAAAAGCTTGTTGGGGAATCTATTTCGGCTGTAGAAGACACGGCAAAGCAGTTTGTAGTCGTTACGGGGCTGCTTCAAGGGATTTATTTTCACGCTATTGCATTTTCAGATATGAAGGGAGCAGAAGGATATTCGGTTTTGATCTATATGGCTCCGCTTGTTTTGTGGTTGCTGAGTTTGATTTTTGCGGTAATGGTTCTCTTCAGGAAAAAGTATGAGATTAACATAAATTCCACCAGCGATTCAAAGAAGGTATTCGAGGATATGGTGAAAATTAAGTACAGATACATTCGGATTTCGGGATTTTTCCTGATTCTTAGTTTCGTGACGCTCACAATTGCTTTTTTGCATTACCTGAGTATATTTTAATTCTTTTCCGATGTTTGATTCTTTTCTTCTACTAATCGTTTCAGAAAAATATATTTAGTATGTGTTTTAATTATCTGAAAGCCTGTTTGCGAACAAATAAATATACAAAACCTTTTACAGGTAGCCTAAGAGATAAAAATGACCGAACTTAAGAAAACGATTTCCTTCACTCGGGGCATGGGGCTTGCAATCTGCATGCTTATAGGCACAGGCATTCTTGCACTGCCAGGCTTAGCACTTGATGCAGGCACTGTCTATGAAGCAATCCTCGGCTGGTTTCTCATAGCAATTGTCGCAGTTCCTCTTATCGAAATCTGTTCCAGTCTTGGCCTTAAATTTCCTTCAACAGCCGGGCTTGCCGGTTATGCTGAAAAGGCTGTTGGACCCTGGGGAGGATATGCGGTTTCCTACCTTGTGGGAGGCTCTTTCTTTTTCGGGCTTCCTGCGGTTGCCCTTATCGGCAGCGAATATATGAAGCAGCTTTTTCAGCTTTCCGAAGCAGGAGCAGCTCTTTTTGCGGTCCTACTTGTAACCCTAATGTTTCTTTCTAACCTGGCAGGAATGAAGGTTATCTCTCTGATCAATTATGCATCTCTGGCTGTCCTTTTTCTGCTAATAGGCCTGCTCATTGTCTTTAACCTTGATTTTCTGGGCTCAGGCCTCGGGATTGCCAGCGAAGCAATTAGCGGTAATGCGCACATAGATCTGCATAATATCTGGAAAGTTGCAGCCCTCCTTTTCTGGGCTTTTATTGGTTGGGAAAACCTCTCTTTTTCCCTGGGGGAAATAAAAGATCCTGAAAGAAATGTACCTCGCCTTTACTGGCTCAGTTTTGCTCTTGTGACCTCAATCTACCTTGTGCTGGCCGTAATCAGCACGGGAGCCAGTGTTTCAGGTGCTTCTCTTCAGGGTGCAGCAGGGCTTTCCGGTCTCGTGCTTTTTACGCCCGGAGGAAAACTACTCATCTGGCTCATGATAGTAGTTATTGCAGCAAATGCATGTTCATGGAACTTTACTGCAAGCCGCCTGCTCTATGCAGGAGGCAGGACTGGGATTTTCCCTCAGGTTTTTGGAAAGCTTTCAAGAAGTAATATCCCTGTGTCCAGCCTGATTGGGCTGTATATACTTTCAATTTTCCTTATTCTAGGAAGTTATCTCTTCAAAATTCCAGTATCAACCATGATGCTGTTCGTAAGCCAGAACTACGTTTTCCTCTATGCCTTCATTATAATCGCCTACTGGAAAACCGAAACTAGCTGGCTTAAGTGGGTTTTCTCGGCTCTTTCACTCTTGTCCCTGAGTTTTTTAATTTCCGGGTTTACCTGGAAAATCGCTTATCCGATCTTGTTGATAGGTTTTGGATATTACAGATTTATCAGGAGTACTGATAAAATTCATGCATCCAGAAATTCTGTATCCAAAATACCTGCATCCAAAATACCTTCATCTGGAAAGGAAATCGCATGCTGTGAAGATACTCAGGAACTTTCTCATCTGGTTAAGCATTGAATCTAAAAATTGTGAAGGGAAATCTATATATTATAAGTGTTTTCAAATAATAAAATAGTTGATAGACAATTCTTAAAGCTTGCAGGAACTTGGTCATATGTTATTGATAAGTGTTAAAGAGTCACCTGGAAAAGGTAGAGGCATATTTGCACAGCAGAATTTTAAAAAAGGCGAGGTAATAGAAACCTGCCCTGTCATAGTTTTACCCGCTGAAGAGATAGATTCACTTGAGCTTACCGAGCTCTACAATTATTACTTCGCCTGGGGTCCTGATTCAAAAGATGCAGCTATAGCATTGGGTTATGGCTCGCTTTATAACCACTCGTACACTCCGAACGCAAGGTACTACAAAGACTTCGAGAACAGCCTTTTAAAATATGTCTGTATAAAAGAGATTCAGGAAGACGAAGAAATCACAATAAACTATAACTGCGACCCTAAAGACAAAACTCCTGTCTGGTTTGATCTTGCAGGTCAGGAAGATCTTGAAATTTATTAAGAATTTTAACAGTTGGCTTTTTACAACAAAGGAGTATTCTCCATTATTTGATTCTCCGTTCTTTGATTTTTCGTTCTTTAAATCTTCACCAACCTTTTTTCAGGCTTTTTTAAACATTTTTAGACTTTTTTCAGCCCTCTTTAGATAAATCCATCAAAATCTTATATCCTTCAGGATTCTTCCTGAATTTATCTGGTACACTACTATCTGATACGAGCACGAAGGTTATATTTCTTCAGTACTTTATATTGAAAAACGGCCCTTGCTGGATTTAATTCCTGCTTAATTGGAGGCCTGAAATGTTTCCTAATTAATACATTGAAGGGATTAGAAGTTGGAAAACGAGATATTCACTGTTTTTCGGGTAAGTCTGTTCGAAACCTTCTATGTCACAGGCTCTCTGATTCTTGTTGGTCTTATACTTGGCTTTCTTGAAAATCGGGCCAACTTCTATATCCAAGGAGCCTTTGGCAGGAAAGGTATTCTGGTTACGGCCTGGATAGGTACTCCGATTCACGAACTTGGCCACCTGCTGATGTGCTACTTATTCAGACACAAAATAACTAAACTCAAGCTATTTTCCCTCAAAGCAAAAGACGGAACTCTTGGGTACGTTAACCATAGCTGGAACTCAAGAAGCCTCTATCAAAATATAGGAAATTTTTTCATAGGCATGGGCCCAATCTTCAGTGGAACCGCGGCTCTTATTATCGGGATGCATCTTCTACTGCCGGATTCCTTTGCCAGAGTTGCTGCCTATCTTGCCCTTGAACCCGCCCAGCCGGATCAATATATATTGACAAAAATCTTCGCCCTTACCGCAGGTCTTTTTGGAAGCATATTTTCGGTAAAAAACTTGCGTTCTCTTGATTTCTGGATTTATTTTGCCCTGGCAATAGCCATCTCTTCGCATATAGCCCTGAGCAAAGAAGACCTTAAAAGAGCAAGCAGAGGCTTGATAACTATATTCTTTTTTATTTCACTGGTAAATTTGATTGCCCTTGTTTTCAATGTAGATTTTTCCGGCCTTTTTGCGGACATCTTGACTCTAAATATTTATATTCTGGCTTTTTCAATGATTTCTATCATTTTTTCATTAATCAGGCTGATTTTGAGTGCTTTTGCGTATTATCTTGTCTAAAGATTTTCGCTGTCTACATTCTATAGGTAAAGTTTCCTTGAAACAATATTCACTGAGCGTATAAATCAAAAAGTTTTTATATTTTTGAAAATACATTCCAAAATGAAAACTTGCTGGAATAGAGAAAGTTTTGGATTTTATTTCCTGAAATAAATGATCACCTGAAATAAATGTTTAGTTTTACACCTCCATTTAATTAGAATTTATATAACTAAAATTATGCAAAAGATCCTGATGATAACAATTTTTTTAGATCGCTCTAACTAAAAGATTTAAGAAGGGATGGACATTGTTAAAAAACCGTAATTTTTCAAAAAATAAAGTCAAGAAGTACCCTATTCTTCAGCTATGTTTGATACTACTTATTTCCCTGGCTTCTCTGGGCTGTCTAGATGTCTCAGAACCTGAAAATGGTACGACAAAAATCCAGATTCTGGCCATCAATGATCTCCATGGCCAGATTGAACCGCCAGTTAGCAAGATAGTTGTAGGTTATAACGAGACAGGAGCTCCCATCACTGTTAATGTTGGAGGTGCGGAATACCTTGCTACTCACATAAAAAAACTCAGATCTGAAAACCCAAATACATTCTTTGTCTCAGCTGGAGACTCTATGGGTGCAAGTCCATCTGTTTCAGCCCTATTCCACGATGAGCCAACAATAAAAGCTCTGAATATGATGGGACTGGACTTTTCGGCTGTTGGCAGCCATGATCTGGATAAAGGACCAGACGAACTCATGCGCATTCAGAACGGTGGTAACTATCCGACAGATGGCAGCCTGAATAACTCCTCTTTTGAAGGGGCACAGTTCCAGTTCTTAGCTGCAAACATAGTTAACGAAAGCACTAACTCCACAATATTCCCTGCCTATAATATAACCTACGTCCAAGGAATACCAGTAGGGTTTATCGGAGTGGCTTTGAAAGATACGCCGTCCATAGTGGTACCTTCTGGAGTGAAGGGGCTCAAGTTTCTGGATGAAGCTGAAACCATTAATAAATACGTCAAGAAGCTAAAGAGCATGGGAGTAAAAACCATAGTCGTTATCATCCACGATGGAGGTTCCCAGGAGGGACTGTATAACGAGAGCTTGAATATGACTGGCTCCATAATAGATGTGGTCAATGCAACTGACGATGAAGTAGACGTCTTCATCACTGGTCACACTCACAAAGCCTACAACGCAGTTATTGACGGGCGCATAGTTACAGAGGCTGGGTCAGCGGGTAGTGTACTCACAGATATCGATTTGGTAATAAGCAATGAGACTCATGATGTGATAGAGGAAAAGGCCAGAAACATCATAGTGTCCAGAGATGTTCCTAAAGATCCGGAGATAAGTGAACTGATCAAGAAATATGAATCTCTGGCTGCACCCATTACTAACCAGGTGATAGGAAACATCACTGGTAACATTACAGCAGAAGCTAATAACTCAGGCGAATCAGTTTTGGGAGATCTTGTAGCCGATGCCCAGCTCAATGCTACATCTAACCCGAATTCTGGAGGCGCTGTGGTAGCTTTTACGAACCCAGGTGGTATTTGTAATGACCTGATATATGATCAACTGAGCGGTGGGGAATGGCCAGGCCAGGTTACCTATGGTGAGGCTTTCGGAGTCCAGCCCTTTAAGAACGACATGATTACAATGACTTTGAATGGCACTCAGATTGACGCCTTGCTGGAGCAACAGTTCGACAATCCATCTTCTGGAAATAATCGCATACTGCAGGTGTCAGACGGTTTCAGTTATACCTGGAACGAAAGTGCTCCCACCGGCGAAAAAGTAGATATCTCTAGCATAAAGATTAATGGCACCTCTATCAGTCCAAGTAGCCTTTACCGCGTAACAGTAAACAAGTTCCTTGCCGATGGAGGTGATAATTTCTCTGTCTTGAAAACAGGGACTGATAGGACAGTAGGAATTATAGATACGGATGCCTTTGTCAACTACCTTGGAGCTTGCTCTCCTGTGTCTCCAGAACAGAAGAATCGCATCATTTTAGAGAAATAAGAAGATAAGGAACGATTTTCCTTTTAGGCAGGAAGAACTGCCGACATATTTTTTATAGCCGGCGACTTTCTTCTCTCCTTGAAAAGGTTGTTTAAATTATTACTAGCAATAAGCAAATCTGAAAATCAGTTAAGAAGTAGATGGTAGGGGCTGAGTCCCTATTCTCAAGTCCCTACCTGCGATCCAACCCAAGAATTAAGAGGAAACCCTATTACTCTTAATCTATACCTTTATAGTAGTGTGGAGATATATATCATAATCGATACAAAAGATTGTTTATAAATTTAAATTTTAATATAATTAAATAATTATATTAAATTGAAAAATTTAATCTCATTAAAAATATTAGCCTTATAAAAAGAACAGATTATATTAAAAAATTATAATAACCTTAAAATTCGTTATACAAAACTATTATTTGCTTGAAAACAATTTTTGATATAAATAATTTAAAATAATTTAAATTATTAGTATATTCTGAAGTTGGGAAGTCGGAGTAGAGGGTAAATTGAAATTGACAGGGGTAAATTGAAATTGACAGTATAAAAAATTGACAGTATAAAGATTGCCTGGAAGCCACTGATCCTTCTTCTAGTCAGTATGCTTGGGGGAAGCATAATTTTCGAAGAGACTGTATTGGGGGATACGGTAAATGGATCCAGTGCCTCTGGGTACTTTCCTATTATTCTTTTTTCTTTTTAACGATATTTTAACATTTTTTGACTTTGATACTCTTGTGAATAGTCTTTCTTAAAATTCACTTAAAATTCAAGTTCAAGCCCAACAGGACAGTGATCTGAGCCCATTATATCACTGTAAATCGGGGCAGACTTTACATTTTCTCTAAGATTTTCACTGACGAAGAAGTAGTCAAGCCTCCAACCAACATTTCTTTTGCGTGCGCCTGATCTCATCGACCACCAGGAATAATTTCCACCTTCAGAATTGAACATGCGGAAGGTATCAAGATATCCGGCTGCGAGGAATTTATCCATCCATGCTCGTTCTTCGGGGAGAAATCCGGATATCATTTCGTTTTGCTTGGGACGGGCAAGGTCGATCTCTTTATGGGCTGTATTTACGTCCCCGCAGATGACAAGCTTTTTTCCTTCTGCTTTGAGGGCGTTTGCATAGTCTAAAAAAGCCTCGTAAAAGTCCATTTTGTATCCCAGACGCTCTAGAGAGGCTTTGCCGTTAGGAAAATAGACATTCATTAAGGTAAAGTCTTCAAAATCGGCCCGCAGAAAACGGCCTTCCCGGTCAAATTTTTCGATTCCCATGCCTGTTTCGAGATTAAGAGGCTTTTTCTTCGAGAAGATTCCAACCCCACTGTAGCCATTCTGTTCTGCTGAAACAAAGTAATTATGGTAGCCCGGGATATTCTTTGCTTCTCTTGGGAGTTTATCAGGAGAAACTTTAGTTTCCTGAATGCAGACAATATCAAATTTCTGTTCCAGCAAAAGCTCAAGAAAATCTTTTTTTATTGCGGCTCGGAGGCCATTTACATTCCAGGAGACGAGGTTGTAGTGACCAGACATTTTTCTACTCCTAATGGGGGTTTCAGAATTCGATTTGTGTGATAAAGATGCTCAAAGCGGCAGGAAGTTAAATTGAAATATTTGAAATCGATTAGCCGATAGTGAACCGATAGTGAAATGAATTAAACTGAAAAGAATTCAAAGTCCTAGTAAATAAATGCTCCTTATTTAGCCAGCAAATCCTCTTTAAGTTGTCCAAACGCAAACAAAATGAAAAAATAAAGTAACTCTTGCCTTTTAAATCATATCATCAATTCCACAATACTTCAAGCTTGCTACGAAGATTGAATTTAACAAGCCTTTCTGCAACCTGCCTTTTGCGTTCATCAAGTTCTTCTGTTGTAAGAAGCCCTTTTTCGATAAGAAGTTCGATAAGGGCATAAAGAAAGGAGGTTGATTCCAGAGTTTTTGATGTGTTTGCATTTATGCGGCTGTAAGTATAGAAAAGGCCTGAAGAGAGGTCTTTATGGATTTTTGAAAGTATATCGGGTGGATTTTTGTATGAGGAAGTTATTTAATCCCTTTAATTATGATTAAAGATATATTCATGGTTATTTTTGTTGCTGGGGCAGTAATTAATTCCCGAATCTTGCCATGTACAGGCATAATAGTTTTATGAGTTGGTCAAGGTCATATAAGTTTCAATTTTTTTCAAGGAAGATCGTGTATGGATGTTCCGACTTTAACATCTTGTTCAATAATTCAACTTTGCGGCAAAAGGATAATAAAACGAATATAATTAAGATTTTTATAAATTAAAAAGAAGGAATTTATTTACTTTGGAGAGTAATTGTCAGACAGCCTGTTTAGATTGGTATGGGTTCATATTTGATTTTGTTATAGGTCTTATAATTTTTATTATTTTTAGTTATCTAGTGTCTCGTCAGTAATCAAAGATTTAATGATTCTGAATAGTTGCAATTGATTTTATACGACATTTTACTGTTTATGCGACACTAGTGCTTCGATTCCAAAATAAATTCAATATATACTGGGAAATTCGTAATCGGGAAATAGGTTCAAAAGTCAAGTTTTATGAACCTACTTCGGAATCGCAGTACTAGTTGATCATTGTCTCGCTACTTCGCAACATAATGTCAGATCTTTATGATTCTTTGATCCTCTTAATCCATGCTATAGGTTTCAGCAATACCAAGTAAAGGATAATTATCTCTTACTTGTAAGAATTGCACTTGGAATCTTCTTATTTCCAAAGATGGATACAGGACTTTTGTACTTTATACTTCTTACCTTAATTAATAGGGATCACTGCTAATCCCGGAATAGCTCTCATCCATGCACGTAGTTTAGCGTTATTTCTAAGGTTTGCCACATTACAAATTATGTTTAGTTGGACTTGAGTCAAATTATAGTTAAATGCCATCGGCCCTCCTCTCGAAATATGTTTATGTCCCGGCCAAAACTCTATTAGTCTTCCTCCACCCCCGACTACGGCTGGCGCAAATGAAGGCAGATTCCTAATATAATTTTCGCTAGTTCCACCTCCTATTCTACCGCCGGCCAACCACTGCTTATATTGGCCATAATCGTGAGCATTTATCGTATAACGTGTTATTCCGGCATGTACGGACACTTCTGGGTTATGATTGTGTGTTAACCTGATCCGACCGTTAGTAAAATAAATACTCCCTACTCTGCCACCTGCCACAGATGCGAATTGAATGCTATTTATTGTGAAGCCTGGAACAACTGTCTGCATATAATTATGTATTGTCTGTGCATCGGGTTCTATTGCCAACAAAGCAGTAATCTCAGGAGAAGTGGCGCCATCGACATAAAGTTGGTGTATATTGGTTGCATTCCCATGAGCTTCGGCTATTATTTGAGAGTGTATCGTCTGTGCATCGGGTTCTATTGCCAACATAAAAGTTATCTCAGGAGAAGTGGCGCCATCATTTTTAAGAAGTTCAAATCCCTCATTTTCAGTTGTTAATTGTGCAACAGTGCTTTGATTGTCTCTTTTTCGTGCAATTTTGACAGATAAGCTGCTGCTTGCTTTAAGACTACTCGCCCCCATAACATTTGCTTCATGCTCCAAGGCCGCTTCATCGTTAATCGCCACATCCTTCGCCTGCATTGTTGGTTTTACTCTCCCCTGCTTTTGCTGCACCACATGCCACGCCTCATGAGGCAAATGCTTCTCCTGCCCCGGAGCTATGTGAATATTAGTTCCCTGCGTATATGCCAACGCCCCTACATGTGCTGGTTTAGAAGAATTATAATGCACCCTCACAGCACTCATATCGATTCCAGACAAACTCTCCACGCCAGACTTGAGGTTATCTGGCATTCCGGTATTACTTTCACTCTTTTTCTGAAGTGGTTCTTCTTCCTCGGGAATTTCTTGTCTCTGTTCAACGGATTTCATTTGAAATTTTTTTTCCTCTTCAGGAATCGCCTGTTTCTGTATGAGTTCGATCATCTTCCCTTGTAGCGTTTCCTCCTCTTCTGGAATTTCTTGCCTCTGCATGCATGAAGGGCATGTTTCTTCCTGTTCCAGCTTTTGCCGCTGAATCGGTGCTTGTTGAACCTTTGAAGTGTTTCTAATCTCTGAAAGTAGCCTACCGACTGCCCTGTTTCCAATGGTTCGCTGGAGCTGCAAAACATCCGCTGCGGTCAGAGATTTTGGATTGATTCTGGCACGCTGGATAATAGAGGCGGGATGAGATACAGAGTTCTGGCTTGTGAGATTTGCTTGCTTTTGAAAAGTAGGCTTTGATTCTTTGGACTGCTGCGTTTGCTGATGTTCAGACATAATAAAACTCCTTCTAAAGGTTCAACAGTTGAGTAAAATTAAGCAACCAGATGTATTTCAAGTTCCTTGGCAGATGAACAGACTTCTTCCTGGCTGGCGGCGATTTTAGCAGCTTCTCTTGATTCAAGTGTATCTGATAGCTTTTCTACAGATAAAATATAATTATCTAGTGTTTCTTTAGTAGCAAGCTCTTTTATTTCTCTTGCAAAGGTTTCAAATGATTCAAGGTTTTCTTCTATGAATTTTATGAATTCCTCTTCTTCTTCATACACCTTTTTATCCACAGCTTTTCCGAAATCCACCGAAATTGCTTTAGCGGTTTTGTTTTCAAACAGGTCGGCAAGTTCTACAAAGTTAACCGCGGTGCATTTCAGGGCCCTGTACATAACACTGGAAGGGTCAAGTTTCTGGGCGAAGAAACAGAGTTCTTCCTGCTTGGCAGCAATTTCAAGAGCTTTCCCTGATTTAACCGCATCCGCCAGCTCGTTTACAACTGCAACGTAATTGGTTAGTTCTTCTTCAATAGCAAGGTCTTCAATTTCTTCCGGAAGGGCTTTCAGTAAATCAATGTTTTCTTCCATGAATTTTATGAAGTCATTTGCATTATCATACAGCCTATTGTTTACAGCTTTTTCGAACTCTAAAGAAATCGTATCCGCGATGTCGCTTTCGAGTTTTCTGGAAACTTCTCTATAGATACCCACAGCACATTTCAGTGCCCTGTACATGGGATTCTTAATGGGGTCATCACTGACAACAAGGTTCTTGGCATAAGAACAGACTTCCTGCTGCCTTGCAGCAATTTCGAGAGTCTCTTTTGATGCGATTGTTTCAGCCAACGTATCGACAGATGAAATATAGTTATTAAGACTTTCTTCACTGGCATTAAGTTTTATTTCCTCTGGAAGGGCTTTAAGCGATTCGAGATTTTCTTCCATGAATTTCAGAAACTTATCCTCATCCTCATACAGCTTGCCACCGATCGCTTTTTCAAAATTGAAGGAAATTTTGCTGGCAATCTCGCTTTTGAACAGGTCAGCGACTTTTTTAAAGTTGACTGCCGTACAATTCAGTGCCTTGTACATGGGATTATTAACAGTAAGCTTCAGTTCAAGAGCATAAAAACAGACTTCATCCTGCTGGGTAGCAACTTTAAGGGCAATACCTTCTCCAATCATATTTTTAAGAGTTTCTAAAGAGTTTTCAAAGTCTTTGAAGCATCCTTCCTCAGCCAGTTCACAGATTTCTTCTGCAAATCCCTTAATCGGGCTCTGCATACTGTTTATAAAACTTATGAAATCGCTTTCCTTCTCATACAACTTATTTCCAATTGCTTTTTTAAAACTCAACGAGATCTCAAAGGCTCTTTCATTTTTAAAATCCTCAGCTACTTTCTTAAAACTGGTAACAGAACATTTTAGAGCCCTCTCTCTCAGATACATAGAAAGAATACTAAGCTGTTCCTGAAGTCCTGCTGATAGTTTACTATAGTCCACAAAATTGTCTTCCAGCATATGTACATGATCCTCGCGGGCATACTTGGTTGAAGTACCCACAAGGTTCTCGGTGCTGACACTCTTTATCTCAGTTTTAGCAGGTTGAATTTCTGACCCCAATGTACAGCCAATTTTTATGGAGTTATTATCTTTATCAGGAGTTATTATTATATTTGTGCCTTCAATCAGGTCTATATTTCCCCCGGGGTTACTAACCCCGTTCACACTTACAAGTGCACCTGCCTGAGCAGCGTTAACATTATGTGGATTGTCTGTTCTTTCAGAATGTGTCTCTCCTATGAGAATTCGATTGTAGGTTTCTTCAGGGGTAATTTCAATGGAACCTTTATTAATGAGTTCTATGTTTCCACCCGGATTGAACACGCTGTTTATACTTTTCAGCGCCTCTACTTGGGCAGCGGTGACATTATGTGGATTATCCATTTTTTTAGAATGTGTTTCTCCTATAGTGATACGTTTGCTTGTATTGTCAGCATTAATAGAAATCGAATTATCTTGAATAAGTTTTATCTTCCCTTCAGCCCCTTCAGCATTGTCTACTCCCCCAATACTGGCCAGTGCTTTTACCTGAGCAGCGGTAACTTTATGTGGATTATCCTCTTTCTCGGAATGATCCTCTTTTATAGTGATAGAATGTTCACTTTTATTGGACTCAATTACAATTGAGCCACCTTTGACAAATTTTACATCCCCCCCGGGATTACTAACTCCTCCCACACTTACAAGTGCGCCGGCCTGGGAAGCAGTTACTCCATGAGGGTTATTAAAATCTAGGATATGACATTTAAGAATCTTAGATAACTCCTTATTCCTGAAAATGTCAGGTCTGCATTTCTTAGTATCAACTTCAAAGGTTCCTTCATTTTCACGCTTAACAAATGCGAGAAAAACTTTACTTTCTTCTCCTCCGCATATGGGACAAAGCCAGTTTTCTTCTTCCCGATCCTTCAGCCAATCTTTTACTGCCTGATCATCTGTCCGACAAGAGATATCCGTAGAACTAGGAGCATCTTTTAAAAGAACCACTTCAAAGTCTTCAATGATCCTTCCAGGACAGCATTTCTCTTCGCAGCTTGAAGAGTTTGAAGCCACAGCTAAATAGCTTCCATAAAAGGTCTTAAATTTCAGATAAAGATAAAATTCATTGGGTACAGCATTTGAAGAAGAAAATGGATTACCTGCTTCATCTACAATTTCTTTATCCAGCGTATTGGAAGGAACAATTATTTCATGACCGCAACAGTCAAGAGCCATTCCTCCATTTACAAAGTTTATTTTGAGTGGCTCGTTTTCTTTTTTTGTTACCTTCAGGTCCTGAAAACCACATACCATTCCAGTACCATGAAGTAATCTGTTAATAAGATAGCGTTTTCCGTCAAAATACTGCTGCTCGGTTTCAAAATCCCTGACTGTCATCAGCTTCCCATAAAAATATTTATTTTTTTCAAATTTAGTAAAGTTGCAATTGTCCATATTTTGGTCATTTTCTGGCATGCTTTTCACATCCTCTTATTTTTAGTGTAGTTTATTTCCTTTAATCGGCGTTTGATAACAAAAGTTTTCAAAAGATCGTATTGACCACTCTGTTAAGATAATCGAAAAATCAATAGGATTTTGGCTAGGTTTTAAAGTTGATTATATCTCCTAGAATCAAAAGTAACATATTTACGAGGAGATCTCCTAAATAAAATCTATAAAAAGTACTAATTGAAAAAAGATTGAATAATTAATCTTTGTAACAAATTTTAAATCTTTTTGCCTGAACAACACCTCAAGAAAGCAAAATATCTACTCCTACTCTGGAATGCCTTTCAATCTGTCCGGCCTTCTCTGTATCATAGAGAACAGTATCCCTGCCTATCATAGATGTCTTTTCCACAACAAATTTAGGCTCTGTAACCACAGTATTGACTTCGAGATACGTATGCATATCCAAATAAAACCATGGTTCGAGAACTTTTAGCTCATAGCTTGTATGAGCAGGCTTCTGTTCCTCAATTATTCTCCTGACACGACTTTGAGTAGTTGTATCAAGGTCATGATCTGCCAGCAGCACGTAGAAACAGAACCTTTCTGTTCCATAAAGCCTGTCGATCAAAAGTTCTTCCATAACCTCATCTGCTGCAGCTTTATCTTCGGGACAGTCCTTCACCTTGAGATCGTTAGGTGGGAAAAATATTCTTTCTTGAAAAGGCAAAAAGGTTGTTTTTTCTTTATTACAAGGTTGAGAAATAGCGCCTTTACATTCTTTAAATGCCTGAAACCTCTCAATTACAAAAGGCTTTTTGCCGGTGAAAAGTTCGATGCTCTCCTCAAGCCCTTCTCTCGTACCCCTTTTTTTATACAACGAAATTGCATTCCGGATAAAAATCCTCTTTTTGTCTTCTGGCCAATCCTCATCCATGGACACTGCAAGCCAAGAACCGAGCCAGGATAAAAACTCGGAGGGTGCTCCATTGGTATCAAAATAATGGCTTATGTGGTCAATAGTAAAATCAATCTCATAGAATATGCTTTCAAATATAGCAAGAAAACGCTCAAGCAATCCCTTGCTTACAGAATCTTCTTGATAAATCCCAGGAAGATAATCAATGTATGAAACTCTTGGGAAAAATATAGTAATTGATTTTACGACTGGAGAAAGTACTTCATTGCCTGAGAGAATAAGCTTAAACCAGAGATATCGCCCCTTGGAATCATCTATAAAAAGAGCATCTCTTTTGTTATTGCCCTGAATTGCCGAGGCTTTTGGAAAGCATTTCTGCCATTTAATAAATTCTGAATCTTTAGGCCCTTCCTCCTTTGTATTTGACACAAAATACTGAAAGTCAATCTGAGTACCTTTCTCGAAGTCTCCTTCTATCAATAGCCTGTGCCAGTGAGTGTCAGAGACCTGGCTGTCAATAGGCTTTGAGATGTAAATTCCTTCGAAATAACCTTTTTTGTTCTGAAGGTTTAATTCTTTACGATTCAAAAGTGTCAATTTATCTTTATCATTAATAACGTAAAGATTTCCTTTAGAATCACTGATTAATTTTCGGCTTACTCCTATAGGAGACCAATTTGTAAGTTTGTAAGTTGTTAGTGAGTCCCAGGCATCTTCATTATTTGAAAGTTTGCTAATTGGCAATTGGTCACCGGTTTTAGATCCACCTATGAAGATCTGATTCCATATGTCAACTGCAATTCCTGAAAGTGAGAAATCACTAATTTTTGGTCCAATTATTTCAATAGATTTTTCTTCTTTTGTCAAAAGAATTTTTAAAACATACCCTTTTATTTTACTTAAAGTACTCTTGTTATCCTCAACACTTACAACTAGAATATAAAGACTGCCATCGACACCTATAGCAAGACTCTGTGGAAAGGCCTCGTTCTCCAGCTTAAAAGTTAAGTCAATTAGACGAAAAGATGGATAACAAGCATCAACAATATTTAAGTAAAGTAATCTTTTCTCGATTCCTTCAAGAACATAAATATTTCCCCGATTATCACGTTCAATAGCATATATTTGATTTAAAGGGCTTCCATCGGGCCCGGTTGTAAGAATCCAGCGGATTTGTAGATCTTTTTTTGTAAGGGCAATAAGGCGAGCATCCTTTTTTTTGGTCTGAGAATTTAAATCCTTAGGAATGTAGTCTGCGATATATATTGTATCCTTATCTACTCCAATTGCGGAAATAACGTTCAATGTTAATGAAAGGATTATCTGAAAGTTTCCAATTTTTTCCAAGGTTTTTTCATTCGGATGAAATGTGTACAAGTTTTGTTCAAAGTCTACAAGATAAAGTGTATTGCATCTGTCTAGAGCCATATCAATTACAGTTACATCCTTGAAAACGTCATCTTGATTGTAAACATAATTGCGGCCTATCCTTAGATCCCCGAATTCCAGACTAAGATTATCGCCAAAGTTTTTAAAATCTTCAAAGAGCGTTTGAGTATTAATCCGTTTGTAATTACTTTCCTGAATAGCTGTCACCTCTCTTAAAGCACTGATCCTTTTCCCTAAAAATCTCTACATTGTGTATGCCTGAATAAATGCTTGCTATTCTGGACTTCAATATCAGATTTCCGTCGGCATCAGCGGATGCGTTTTGATCTCCGGAGATTGACAACCTTAAAACACAATTCACACCCTGAATGTTTTCTATTATATTATAAAGATCTGAAAGGTAAACGTCTCTACCAATAGGCCATCCCTTTTCATTCATTCCTCCTGTAATTGGGTGAATAAATTTTGTAAGTTTTTCAATTACGTCCTTCCGGACGTGGCTATCATCTCGGTATGAATCCATAGGAACAACTGTGGCATTGACAGTGACCTTTACATAAATAGGTGAAATTACATGGATATCAGTTCCAAGAACACGGTGTTTATCAAGCTGAGCACATACTGCTTTTTTAAAGTCTACCGAAGGTTCAGGAGGAGTTCTCAAAATTTCAAGAGGAGTATATGGAATAATAACTACTGTTACAGATCCTCTGCCCTCTTCAGAGTTTTCAGAATCAGTTTTTGGATCGTAATTTGGGATCGCTTTTGCTCTGGCTATTCTCAGTCCAGGTGTGCTCAAGGCTAGTTGTTCAAAATCCTGTAGTGTAACAGCTGTATAGGGAGTCTTTAAATCTCTACAGAAGTCTTCGATTGCCTCTTCAATAGTCTGTGCCTCTTTACCTCCTGTTGAGGCAAAGTAATTTGTAATATAATCACTAGAACCAATAAAACCATCTATCTCCCATCTGCGTTCTGGCATTAAATTTCCTTCTTCTCCACCCCCAGTTATATATTCAAGCACTCTTATTTTAGAACCCTGAGATGGAACAAAACCCATCAGTCCATCCCCAAATTTAATTTCTCCTTTTTCTTTATTTAGGACAAAATGTTTATCTGAAGGCCCTGATCCTTCAAAATCATCAACTTCGACCCATTCTTCGAGTGACAATTTTAATGTATTATCCACAACCGGTTTTTCCCTCAGCTCAATAACCTGACCTGGCAATCCATTGCTAACAAGCTCTAAATTGTCATCGTTGACCATCAGCCCGTGGACTGCTGAAACAGTATTAAGTCTCAAATTTTCAATTCTTGGAGGATATTCATAGAAAGCATCTTCTACCATGCAGCGAAGCCAAAAGTAGGTTTTTTTTGAATCAGATACATCATATCCCAGATCTGGAATTATCTGGGAAGCTGTCCAGCCGTTAAGATTTTTAAAAACAATCTTTCCACTTTTTCTGAAACCTTGAGTCTCATCTTTTAGGAGAACAGGATTCCATTCGCCTTTATTCTCCTTCTTGACCCATGTTTCCCATTTTAGTCCTGTATTCTCAACTTTATAATCCAGCTCAATATCATACTTTTTGATTTCTATCAGGTCTTTTTCGTAAAGATAACACATTAAATCTAAGGTATTGGGAACTTTATTCTCAAGGAAAACAAAACCAAGGTACATGGCACAGCCCTTCTGGATTTCATTTCCAAAAGGAGCAAAGAAAAGGTCTCCCTTTTCATCTAAATTCGAATGACTTCTGTCATAAACACCTGATGTGAGATCATGAACCACTATTTTTTCAAGTATTTTAAGTGTATTTTTCTCGTCTATTTTGAGCTGTGGTAATATAGTTATATCTTCCTCAAGCTGAAAATAAATTTTCTTGTCATTAATTTTTGTCCATACCTTTGTCCCTTTGCTAAAAGTCTTCTCTTCATCAGAAGTGAAAGTTAAATCTACTCTTGCTTGCTTCGAAGGCTGAGGTTTAACTCCCAGCAGTTGAAGGTATTTAAGGCGGTGATTTTCGGTTACAAGGTTTGTACGATATAATGCAATCTCTGAAAGCCATGCAAAAAGGTCTATAAGGGTTATTCCAGGATCGCTCAGGTTATGGTCCGTCCATTCAGAAGAATATCCTGGAATAAGTTTTCTTGCTTCTTCTACCAACTGGGAAAATCTCTTATCATCAAGATCAGGTATAGGTAGGGACATATTTATCCCTCCTTTTCAGTATTTTTCAATTTTACGGCTATTTCATGTTTTCCACTATAAGGAAGGGCATATACAGGAAGCTTAGTCACACTGGATTCATCGGTAAGTTTCATGGATGAGCCTGTAAAACCTGAATCCTCGTAAAGGTTTATTATTACTTTATTTACATAATCTACATCTGTTATTTGTTCGAGAATTAAGTAAATATCAGAGATACAAATAGAACATCCAAAACTCCAGCCGTCTTTCTCATTACTACCGGTTAAAGGGTGCAAAAATTTGGAGATTTTGCTTCTAGCTTCTTTTTCTATCACAGGTATTGCATCGATAGAAGCAGTTATGAGTTCTGCAGAAACATCTATTTTGATATAACAAGGAGGTATTACTCGTAGTGTCACTACAGCCGGACATCTTTCTTTTAAGTAAGAGGCAACTATGCGTTTTAATTCACTTGAAGGGACAGGCTTTGAACTCGAACTTTCCGGAACTATGACAACAGTTACCCAACCTGTAGCGAATTTTCCTTCAGAATTGAAATTAGAGAGCGCTTTTACTTTTGCTACCTGATCTGAAGCTCTTTTCGTAAGCCATTCGTAATCTTCAAGGGCAATTGCGTGGTCCTTCATTTTTAAGATAGTGGGTGCCCTTTTTAGAAGAGCATCTATATCTTCAGTTTCAGTTCCGCCACTCGAGCCGATAGGATTAAAAACTTTATCCACAAAAGCTATTGAACTTTGGAGCTTTGAGATTTTAAAGGCATCAAAATTTCCGGATTTACCCCCACATATACTGTATGTGGATTTGATGTTGTCAGAACCTATTGGAGGAACCATTCCACGCGTTCCATTTCCAAAAGAGATGTCTCCATCCGTTTTGTCAATTGTATAATGCCTGTCTTTACTTTCGGAATCTAAAAAATCATTTACCCGGATCCATTTAACCCAAAACTCAGTAATATTACCTTTATCGTCCTGAATCTTTTTTACTCTATTGGGTTCTGCAAGCAATGTTTTTCTGTCCTTCTCTGAAAGAGTAGTAAACTCATTTATCCATATTGTTTCACTTATTACAGGAGCATTAACAAATTTTAAATTTTGATTTACTTCTCCATTTCCTGAACCGAGTAATTCATCATGAATTGTTTTGGATTGAACAGCCCACATAGAATTAAGATAAAAACCGCAAACTTTTGGAGAAAATATTTGATAAAGTTCGGATGGGAACTTAACATCAAAAATCTTAAAACCTGTTTTACATCCCGGATCAACAGAAGCCGATGATCCCATTTCTTTTGTTTTTACATTAGAGATTTCATCTGTTGTCATCTCGTTAAATTGTATATTAACCGCTCGTATCCAGTACTGATTTCCTGAACCAAATAATTCGGAAGCTTGCATTTTCCCTGAAATATTAAACTGCATCATTCCTTTTTTTGTGAAACCTGTAGTTTCATCCAGAACTTCCAGTTCCTCCCATATCTCCTCGGGATCCTTTTTAATCAAATACTGCCACTTAACTTTTGGCAGAAAAGCTTCCGGATATTCAATACTTTCATCTATATTTATGAAAAGGCTAAAAGGCCCTTTTTTGAGCTCTTTATCAAATCCAAAATAGATTGCAGAAGAAATATCAGGAAGAGGTTCGAAAGGCTTGAAATTGTTCAGGCGATGCTTAAAAATGAGATTATTTTCAGTACAGATGTATTCTGGCTGCTTCAGCTGCTTAGTTCCATTACTGGTCCCATTATTATTGGTCCCGGTACTATAACTGATTATCAATTTAGTAATTACAGGCGGAAAGAAATGGCCGGGAACAACTTCAGCACATGAAACCTTATTACCTTCAGCGGTTATAATCTCTTTAGAACCTGTGATTTCATACTCCTTTCCATAGTTCCCGCCAACCAGTCGAACACGTATCCAGCAGTTTTCTTTTCCATTAACCCTCGTAAGCTTTGCTTCAGGCATTCTGGAAACCGTTAACTTATAAGTTGCAAGTTCAGGTTCGCTTAACTCGCTGGATTTAATATTTTCACTTAAGTTTTTCTCCCATTCATCGCCCTGAATCGGAAGGAGGCTCCAACTTTCTCCGTCCCAAAAGTTCCAGGAAAGTTGAGGTTTATCGATCTCATTTATTGAACCATCTGATTTCTTTGTTGAACCTGGTCTTCCGGGTGTTAGGACAAATTCCAGAGTAACTTTAGCCCCTTTTTTTGAAAACGCATCTCTGGAACCCATGTAAAAAGTATCATAGAAATAGGGTTTTTTACCAAATGGATAAAATGAACCAGAATCTGGAGCGATAGGGATATCGTTAATGAACAAACAGTCAGGAGTAATATCAAAAGTAATGTCAGAAGAAGTATTTTGTGATTTTTGCAGATCTTCTGAACCGTCTGGAGGTGAAATTAATAAATTTATAGATTTTATACTCAGATCTTTAAGGTCCTCGATTCTGGAATCTTTCAACTGGCACATTAACCACCTGCTATCAATCCCATTTAACTTCACTTTATCAATAGGTTTATTTTCAGTCTCTAATACCAGCCTGTTGCCTTCCAGTCTGGTTTTTAAGAGTTGCCAGCCTATTTTCTTGACCTCTTTACCATTTTCTTTGACTATGGCTTCTACACTATACTTCCATTCCACAAATCCCTGTTCTGTGTCGAGTTTTTCGAGTCCTGCCCCTTCTGCTGCAAACTCAATGCTTATCTGCCCTTTTTGTACACCGAGCAGGCTTTCATCTCCAATGTAAAGAATATGCTTCTGAAGGGATTCTCCTGCAAAAAGTTCTGTTAATTCTGCCCCGTTTACTACAGCGGTGTGGTTGAATATTTTATCTGTCTCTTTTTTATCTTCCTTCTTTATCACACCAATTACACTGTACACAGATATCAGCTTTGAAGGGGTTGCAAGGATATTATTCTCGGTTTCAAAAACAACCGGCTTTCCATCAGGACCATCGGCAGAAGCCTGCGTAGAAGCCTCTATAAGCACATTTTCAGAAGCTCCTTCACTGAGCACAAATGTAAGCGGAGCTCTTGCAGGGCTTGCAGAAATTAATGAGGCATTGATCAGCTCGAGAAAAGAAAGAAAATGTTTTTCAGGAGCTTCGTTCAATCTGCTTGAGATTGAGTCCATCATACCGGAAAAAATACTTGAAAGAACAATTCCAAAGTCTTTTTCGTCTTCTGTGTTCCATTCAGGCACATAAAAAGGAGCTTTTTTCCGGACTTCCTGCATGACTGTATCTGCATCGAGTTTGCAAATTTCAGGGACTTGCATCTGGTCATCCTTCTTTTAAATAAAACGGATATACAAGGTTAAACCTGGTATTTGTAGTGCGGACATGGTAATCAATTTCAATCAATAATTTCCCTTCTTCTGGTTCGGGTTCTGCTTTAACGCTGATTACCTTTATCCGCGGTTCCCACATGAGTAAAGCCTCACGCACGGTGTTTTCGATAAGGTGAAGATTAACAACATTCATGGAACAAAACACGTATTCATGAATTCCGCAGCCAAAGTCAGGCCTCATCAGGCGTTCTCCTTTAGCCGTACCGAGAATTATGTGTATAGCCTCTTTAATGTCCTCTTCATAGCTGGAAATTCCCACTTTTCCTCTTGCATCCATGTTAAAAGGAAATTTCCACCCTTTTCCGAGAAAATCTCCGCTAATTAGAATTCCTCCATTTAAATTAAAAAAAAGAATTTCTGCTTTAACTGAAAAACTTAACAAAGTTCTTCTTGAACCAAAATAAAATTAAAAAAGTTCTGCTTTAGCCAATAAGTACTGTTGGAAAACCCATTGCAATGGCATTTGGTGGTCCGCTCTCAACAATAGTATCACCCATGCGTGCGGCAGGGAGGTTGTTAATCAGAACTGTGAAACTTCCCACAGCAACGACCCCACCTACATGCGGAACTAATCCTCCTTCAACAAGAGGACATGTATGCATGTCTGATACTGCTCTCCACGCGGGCATTCCTCCGATTAATACGTTGACACTTCCGGGACCCGGACTAAGAGGAGTTCCGTGGCTTGTTAAATCTCCGACTCTGGCTGCTGGTGGCACTCTTATACCTCCTTTAATTAATTTTCACCAGGCTTCCCTGGAGAGTTAAAATACCTGAAGATTTAATAGTCATCATCCCGTCAGATTCTATATTAATCTGTGGAGCTTTTATGTTGAGCTGTAACTGACTGGAGATAGCTATCGAATTAGCCGCAGAATCTATAGTAATCGAGTTACTTCCACTTTTTATCTCGATTTTCATCTGGCTGGACATAGATATAGAGTTATTGTCAGAATCTATTATAATCGAGTTATTTCCGCTTTTTATCTCGATTTTTTTCTGACCGGACATGGTTATCGAGTTCTCGGGAGAATCTATTACAATTGAGTTATTTCCGCTGTTTGCATCGATTTTTTTCTGGGCGGAGATGGTTATCGAGTTCTCGGGAGAATCTATCAAAATAGAGTTATTCCCGCTTTTATCCAGTATCTCAATCTTTTCTTCGTCGCCTGTGTCGTCAAGAAAGATCTTATGACCTGCTTTTGTATGAATTTCGATATTTTCTTTATTCTCTTCGTCATTAAAAATAAGTTCATGGCCGCTTCGTGATTTTATCTTACGGATATTGTTTTTTCCATCGCTGTTGGTTTCAGGAGGCAAGTCTTTTCCATTCCAGAGAGCACCAATTACATACGGATGATTAATATCTCCGTGCTCAAAGGCTACAAGCACCTCATCTTCTACCTCAGGATAAAAAACCATTCCTCTTCCATTTCCAGCCATGGGAACTGCAATTCTCGCCCAGTATTCATCTTCTTCCCCTCTCCAGGGAAGTATTATTTTTACTCGTCCTCGCCCTTTTTCATCCTTATTGCTTGTTACTTTTCCAACATAAACTCCAGAAGATAACGAATCTTTTGTTTTTTGAGGAGACAGAAAATCAGTCAGGTTATCCATTATAAGCACCTTCTAAGTTTGAGTGTAGTCCGATACCCATTATCTCCGAATGTGTGTGTTGCCCCTGTAATATAATAACGCCCATTGAATCGCTTCCCAACTTTTTCTATGTTCACGGTCATTCCAGGTCTGAGGGCTTCGTTTCCAACGCATTCCAGCGTTCCGGTAATAAGATTGCTGTTTCCTCTCTTTAATTCCGAAAGAGCAATTTCCTTTGCTTCGCCCGTGGAACGCACAACCTTCCCTTCTTCTTTCCTTGTCATTTTTGCCTGGTCAACTACCTGTTCAAAATCTGGAAATCCAAAACTGCTTTTAATCTCTTTGATTCCAGCAGTTTGCGAAATAGGCGTTTTTTCCTCGTTCCAGCCTGTAACCATTACTTCGCTTAAAACATTTGCAATACTCATTCTTGGACTGAAACTAAGTATGTTGGTATGTAATTCAAAACTGAACTCTGGAGCCTTATTCTCCGGAGGTTTCCTAAAATATAAAGTATTATTTCTTACAAAAAATTCAAACCCTATCTCGTTTGCAAGCCTTTTCAAAAAATCATAGTCATTCTCATCAACTCTTCTCTTAGCCTTTTGATGGGATGTCAGCTTGCTGGTGCCATCCTCTGAAAAAGTGAGTTTGTTTTTTCCGGCTAGCTCCCTAGCAACTTCCAGATAAGTCAAATCATTTGAGCTCACCTTATTTTGTGTTTTTTGAAGCTCATGGGAAAGGTCAAATACCTGCACATCCAGGGTTAAAACTCCACCTAAAGCGAAAGAGGGCTCAAGAGCTTTAATTTTGCCTTTAAATACCCCCTTAGTTTTTGAAGAAGCATATCCAAAATTAATCAAAACATCTGTTCCCGGTGCAATACTTTCATTGTCCAGCCATTTAAATTTCTGAGAATCCGGATCGAGAAACTCATTAAAGGAAATAGTGCATATCCCAGGTTTTTCCAGATCCTCTTCAATTTTAATTCGGGCTACTTCACTCTTTGGAATTTTGTTATTGCCAAGCTGTACAGAAAAAGCTGGGGCATATATTTCAGATGCAGAAATTTTATTTTCCATAATTACTCCAGGGGAGGAATAATCAGTTCCGTTCCCGATTTGAGTTTTTTGGGATCATAAATATTATTTGCATCTGCAATGGGTCTCCATAGTCCAGAATCTCCGTATTCTTTAAATGCAATCGACCACAAACTATCTCCTTGTTTTGCTATGTAATGCTTCGTTATATCCGCTGACTGCAAGCTTTTTTCTCGGGCATTGAGCTCAAGCTTTATTTCTTTTAAGGTTATGTTGAGCCTGGCCCGGACAGGAATCCCACGAGAATCAAACAGAGTGAATTTTTTGCTTACCTTTTCTAAGACACATTTGAAAGGCTCTTCTGAATACATTCCCCAGATAAAAAGAAGAGGAGGAGGTGCATGCAGCGTAGGATCAAGATTCATGAGGCCAGATAGTTGATTCGTAAATTTTCTAACGTCAATATTATGTCTCTTGTCATCATACTCTTCATAAGTATCATAAAAGACTTCGAGAGTGAGAGTACTGGCATTTCCCTTTACATATTGAAGATATGGAGACTCAAGCCCTGGAATAGAAATTTCTGAAAAAGAGTTGCTCTTTTCAAATGAATACTCAGTAGGGTAGTATAGTATTTCGATCTGTTCATTCTTTTTCTGGCCCCCACAGATTTTAATGAACCCTCTTCTGAGTTTGCGTTTTAGTTCTGCCATTTATAAGATTCCCCTTCTTTCACGTTCAATTATTAGCCTGTGTTCCATCAGCCTGAAGACCTGATCTGAGATAGAATTTATATCTAAATACTGTTTTTGGCGCTCTCTTATCCCTGAATAATCCGATCGACTTTGCTGCACAATTGCTTCTATTGCCTCAGTTGAAGCTTTTTTGATTTGCTCTATATTTTTCCTGACTTTCTGCTCAATTTTTTCTTCTATTTTTCGTTCCATATCTGATTGTATACGGAAAATAAGGTTTTCACCATTTTTCTGGAAATTGTGATTTTTGCAGTAGTCTAAACCAGGGATTTCATTGCCTGAAGCAAAAAACATCATTTTTTTCTTAAAGATAGGTGTTACTCTTTTATTTCTTAATTCAAGGTGAGAAAGAGAAAAAATAAGATTTTTTTTAGCAATCGCAGGTGTTTGGTTTATTAAAGTAGAAAATTGCGTATTTCTTCCAGATAAAGTCAAATTATTTAGAGATAAATCTACAACGTGGGAAGAAAAAGCTGTCATGCATTCAAATTCCGGGCTATAATTCTCCGAGTTATGAATTTTCATCAGTTTGGATCCTTGAGCAAAATTACGCTTATTATCTGTTACTTTGAATTCGAGAATTTTTTTATCAGCAGAAAAATCCATTCTCAAAGGTTTTTCCGTAAGATTTTGTGAAGATATACGTTTGGAAGTTTTTGAGAGGAATGTATAACGAAGCTGGATTATTCTGTTAAAAAAATTGAGATTGTTGTGGTGATAAATGCCAGTTGAAAATAAACTATTATTTGAGGTACTATCCTGATTAAAGAAATGATTAAGGAAATATAGACGATAGAAATCATTCATGATAGCTGAGGAGTCAAGAGTTTTCAAGAGAATGATACTCTTCAAAAATCGTTCATTGCTTAAAAAAACACTATCTTTTAGATAACGTAGACTTTTTAAAAAAATACTACTGTCCAGAAGCTTAGAGACCGTCTTGTCTGATAGGCTTTCAGGTAGTTTTAAAGTAAACAATAGAATTGAATTCTTTATTCTATTTTCTTCCAATAGATTGATTTTTTGATTGGAACTATGACTATTACTCTCCTTTTCAAATCCAGTCATTTTTTTATCATCAAATAAATTTATTCTCAAAAGTTTTTCTGCAAAATTTTGTGAATAGATACGTCTGGAAGCTTTTGAGAAGAATGTATAATAAAATTGAAGTACGCTGTTCAAAAAATTGGAATTGTTTAAAGGATAAATGCTAGGTGAAAAGAAACTACTATTTAGATTACCTTTCTTATTAAAGAAGTGATTAAAGAAAGATTTATTGTGCAAGTTATTTCTAATAGCTGAAAGATTCAAATTTTTTAATGTAATGATATTTTTTAAGAAACTTTGTTCGTTTAAAAAAATATTATTTGTTAGAAAGGAGAAATTTTCTAAAAAATTTTTATTGATTGACAGCTTGGAGATCACATGGTCTGGAAGATTTTCGGGTACTTTTAATAAAAACGATAAGCTGGGATTTTTGATTATATTTACTTTCAACTGTTTGGAATTTAGAGTGAAATTATGACCGCTACTAACCATTTTAAGTTCACTCATTTTTTTATCAGCAGAGAAATCCATTCTCAAAAGTTTTTCTGCAAAATTTAGTGAGCATATAAGACTAGAAGTCTTTGAGATGAATGTATCACGAAGCTGGCATATTGTGCTCAAAAAACTAGAGTTACTCCAATAATCAATATCAGTTGAAAAGATGCTACTATTTAAGTTATCTGCATCATTTAATAAACATTGATCCTTTAAGCTTTTTCTACTGGATAAGGCTTCAATAACTTGTAAGGTGTTTCTACTCCTGATAATACTTACTCTGCTTAAAAGGACAAGTTTTTTCCGTAGATAAGCTTTTTCTAAAAGTTTTCGATTTTTCAGATATCCATTAACTTGTGAAATAGACAGATTATAGGGGAATTTTAAAGTAAATAACAAATTTAGATTTTTTATTTTAGTTACTTTCCTTTCAACTTTATTTGTGATGATACTTTCAATCCAGGAAATTCTCGAATCTGAAATAGGCCTGAGAAATCTACTTTCTGGAAGTAAGGATTTTAAAAAGCAAGCTTTTTTAGGTATATATGTAGTTTCTAAAACTTCACTCATATTTTGTAAAACTTCTATGACATTATTTGTATTATTTATTTTATCAATACTGAGATTTTTACTTTCTGTGGTTGACAGCAAAAAGTTATTCTTGAGATTTTTTGTTATGATCTCGTTTTTTAATTGATAGAGGCTGGTCTTTAGCTGAATCAATGCCAGATCAAGATGGTTCAAGAGAATATTAAAAAACTTTACATTTTGTTTTTGCAAATAAAACGAAAGAAAAAAATTAATTTGGTTTTCGAAAACTCTGGAGATGCTACTGGTAATATTGTATACAAGAAATGGATAGCTGACAGCCATCTTTTTCCATTTCGTGTCTCTATCAATAATTTTTTCCGGAAAAAAATATCCTCTTTTTTTGAAAAAAATCATTGTGGGAAACTTGGAAGTATTCTTTCTGCCAGTTTGATGTTTTTGCATAATTTTTAGGTAAAAGCTAGAACTGGACAGTGTAGTTATTATATTAGACCTGTCCATTGTTTACCCCTTCTTGATCCCACTATGCGCCAGTTCGACTGCCTCAAAAGCTACTGTGTTACTATCAGCTTTAAGGTCCGGCCCTGTCCATTTTACAGGATATGCATCATGAAAGTTCCAGCGCCATTTTTCTTCACCAGTTTCATCCATCAATATGATTGCTCCGCTTTTACGCTTAAATGTCCCACTGATCACTTCCTGATACCATCCCCATAGCTCGTCCCGGTCTGTAATGCCTCGTTTGAGGGTAATATGCTGATATTTTGTCCTTTTAGGTAGCTGATGCACAAAGTCATTGACCCCACCTTCCTCATAAGGCTCTGTCTCAGTCTCAATTTGAAGTCCGGATACTTCGGAAGCATGGGCTGTTATTATTCCGTCGATTTCCACCAGAAATCTAAAAGACATTAGAGGATCTATCTTTTTTTCAGTGTAAAATGGCATCCTGTTCTCCTTTATTCAACTTCCAGAATACTTCTCTGTTTTTCGCCTGATAGACGCCTGTTTATTTTTGAGATTTCTTCACACCAGCGCTGCCTGTCCCTGTGTTCCAAATTCATTATATCCTCGTGTGACCAGTGAAAATGATATGCAATAAAAGCTACCTCCTCGTAAAGAGTGGCGAGGGGGTAGCGAGTTATTCCCCCTCAGGTACTACCTCATGTTCAAATATATGCTCGCATTTTGGGCAGATAACTTTAATTTTAGCGGTTCCGTTGTCATTAATCCTGC